>Ga0233377_1000011_pt1 | contig 291044 bp, 232 predicted proteins | sample ElkDunMinimDraft_6_FD_191540 | JGI IMG/M metagenome (GOLD analysis project Ga0233377, IMG submission 191540) | Fecal eukaryotic communites from dung pellets of Tule Elk in California, USA - Elk Dung E36 | ecosystem: Host-associated > Mammals > Digestive system > Large intestine > Fecal...
AAACATAACCGCTGCCGGCAAGGGACAGCTCGTAACCGTTGGTTTCATGCTGCTGCGCCTTTTTGACCAGGTACTGCGTACCGACCGCCTCCGGCTTGATCCAGCCAGCAACGGTGATGGCGCCCGTCATGTCCAGGGAAGCATTGTCCGCTACCGATGCATACTGGCTGACCCCGTTGAACCTTGCTGCCTGACCCAATACCCCGGAAACCCAGGATGCTCCACCCGTCAGCGGGGCGTTATTGCCGTACTGAGATGCATCTATCAAAAGACTACCCCCTCCCTCATCCATCTTCCAGTGTCCGACCAGCGGTGAATCAGGTGCTGCAGCCGATGTGGTGAAGCTCCAGACCGAGGACCAGTTGCTATCACCATAGCCGTTGCTCGCCCGAACACGCCAATAATAAGTGGTCGCGCTAGCCAACCCTGCAACGGAGACCGAGGATGAGGAAATAAAGCTCTGGTCTGATACTAAATTTGAAAAATCTGGAGAGTCCGACAACTGAAATCTATAAAACTCGGCCCCACCGTAGCTGTCCCATACGAATAATGGAGCTGTGGGAACGTTTGTAGTTAAATCGCTTGGCGATGCTAATTGCGGAACTCCGGGTGGGGGTGTCTGGAAAACATCCATTGCCAAAACCCCAACTGCATAAGAATTATTCGAAGCAAGAATAACAACTTCGTTAGTGAAATTATCCTTGGTACTTGTGGAATTATCATACACTCCATCTATCAAGGGGAATGCGGAACCGAAAGATATATTGTCAGTAGACGATTCCTTATAAAGTATATTCCCCCCACCGTTTCCTTGAGTGTATACAACCCGCAATTTTTCTGTGTCTTCATTAAGTAAAACTATCGGTCTGGTGCCAACAGGGGCGATTTCGTAAGCATTATCCCAGCTTCCAGAAGGTTGTCGCACGAGCAAAACAACATCAGCATACCCGCCCCCGTCATAGCTGGTTTTGACTGCACAGTACAATCTCCCGTCAGAGGAAAATGACATATTCATATGATCATCTGACATGCCATTGCCAATACTTACCGCCGATTGGGAAGCTGGAATTTCATCGCCGGACCAGCTATTTGGATCAGCTCCATCTTCATGAATTTTAAAACCAAACCGTTGAGAATTTTGATTGGACCAGAGCACACCGATTTTACCCTGCATAGCAATTACAGAAGATATATCGTCATTAGTTACGCCTGTCGCTATTGTAATTGCAGAGCTCCAAAATCTATAAGGAGGATCGCTCCATTTCACGTATATTTCATCCACACCATCATAGGCCATCCACATTCGCTCTGTCCCATCAATATCAATTGTAGCTGTTTCTACTCCAAATCGAAGGTTTAATCCTACGGTAGATGGGCGTCTTGACCAAAATTGATATGACCCGGCTTCCTCTGAGTACTCTACTGAGACTAACTGGGAGGAAGCTCCCTGGAACAGAAGAATATGTGCAGAACTCCCTACTATTTTGCAGTCTGCCTTTGAGGAGGTCCTAGAGGACAACCTCAATACTTGAGTCCACGTCGTCCCATCAAGCCTCCACAAATGGCTACCTGATCGATTGGGCAAAACTGCCCAGTGCTTTCCCGCATAAGACCATACTTTTGCCTGTGGCTTCTCCCCCGTATTGGTGGAAATGGGAAGTGGGTCCAAGGGGATAAGAGACGTAAATCCGCTCTGTGCTCTTAGATTAAAGAACACACCTATTGCGCAGATTAGAAGTAAGAATAACTTTTTCATTTCAACGGGGTAGATACTGGAGGAGGAGAAAAGCATCAAAAACTATCAGATTAGATGATACCGTGACGTTACCTTGTAGCTCATAAATATAAATTGGATGGGAATCTAATAGCCCCGTTTAATTGTTGCCGTTATTGATGTGTCTCGGAATTAAATCAATAATATTTGTATAAACGATCTCGTTTTAGGCCCTTTTATCTACATCAAGCCCTCTTTACTGCTTTTGCAGTAATAATTACCTGGATGTTCGGATCAACATAGTCCAACATCTCTTTCTTGACTTCCGGAAGCCCCATTCCAAATAGAAAGGCTGTGGCAGCGAACACGTTTCCAAAAGTACCGACCTCCATGTGATCCACTGAAAAACTTTCAGCCAATATCTTTTTTATCGCATGGTCTGTAAAAGACCATAGCCAAGCATCTCTCCACTCCCCGTAGTCTATAGGGGTAATGCCTGGAACAGTCAGCAGTAAGATCCCATCCGCTTTCAATATCCTATGGCAGGTGGCGACCACAGCCTTATAGTCATACACCAAATGAAGTGTCTGGGTGAGTATGATACAATCAAAACTATTGTCTGGAATATGAGGTGCCCCGCTCAAATCACCGACTATGGTCGCATTAGGATTACTGCCGTCCACGTGTAATATTTCACTTTGTTGGACATTTTCCTTTCCAAACCTCAACGTGTACTCGTTGTCCCCGATCTCAAGAATACGTCCGCGGATACCGCAACTCTCTGATTTTAAAAAGTTCTCGATATAATAACGATCTATTGGCCCACCTCTGTCATAACCAAAAGTTTTGCTAAAAGGGGTGGTTCGATAGAAATCCCCAGCGTTTATGCTGCCCACTCCTGGAAAATAATTTTTATAAATTCCGATCTTATGCAAGATACGCTTCCCCTCGCCAACGATAAATTTCCTATATAAGGATTGTCCTGTTTTCCCCATTAATCTGTAAATCAAAAAATACCGAAAATATAACCTGAAGTTATATTTTCGCAAGATCTGACTAGCCTCTCTTCCGGGTTTAATATCATCTTTTCGAATTTGATGATAAAGAATATCGGTATAGTAATTTTTATAAAATTTGACACCTTCTCTTAATGCCTGTTTTTCTTCATCCGACCTCAAATGTTGTTTTTGACGTCCCAGTACTTCCAGCACGGTAGATATCATCAACGGAGTATTGTTGGACATATTAGCTCCATGCATACGGTACATGGCCAATACGTGAGTATGATGGGCTACTGGATACTTGCGGGAAACTTTAAGGTACATGTCATAATCTTCACAGGCCGTTAAGTTAGGATCAAACATAAACACATCAAATACAAGCCGCCGGTACATCACGGTGGCATGCATACCTATGTAATTATTCCTCAAAAAAGCAGTATAGTGCTTGGCAGTAACCACTTGCTTTTGTTCTGCCAGTTTTTGTCTATCAATAGTAGTAACATAATATGCCCCAGAAACAAAAGCCTTGTCGGGATTCTCCGTCAAATAATTCACATTATACGCTATTGCATCAGGACATAAAAGATCATCAGCGTCCAAGAACACGATCAAGTCACCTTTGCTATTGATGAGGCCTGTATTTCGCGCGGATGACAAACCTAGATTCTGTTGGGCTATGTACTTTATTTCTGCATATTGCTTGACTACCTCTTCTGTATGATCAGTCGAACCATCATTGATTACTATAATTTCTATAGGTATATAAGTTTGTCGTCGAACGCTTTCTATTGCCTGGGAAAGGTACTGCCCATGGTTATAACAAGGAATGACCACCGAAACCAAGGGCTGATTCGAACCTCGTACATCGTAACTGGGCTTAGCCAGACGATTTTCTAACACCGCTTCCATAACTAATATTTAACTTTTAAAGACAAGACGGATTAGCATCTGACGTAATTTTTTGTAATATTCTATTTTTTTTCCGTCCCAGAAGCGAGGTCGGCTATTGAAAAGGCTATATTTTTTTCAACTCGTAAGTCAAATAGGTCGATTTCCATTCCCTTGCTGTTTGGACGAACCGTCCCTTGGCCAGTTGGTGGATATCGTGCTCAGTAAGCGCAACATGATCAGCTTGCACCGGCCATTCTTTATCCGTAAAAGCAACTTGAATCTTTGTCCTCAGTAATTTCCACAGGCCCTTCACCCCAAAGTAGTACCGCATGGGTTTAGACAAAAGATCCCTCCATGATGGCTCCATGTCTTCGAGAATCAAGAAGAATTTGCCTTCAGGCTTCAATACCCTGTGAACCTCTTGAAACACTTGTGAGGGATCGGCAACATGGTTGATGCTCCATAAAGAAAGTACTGAATCAAAGCAATGATGCTTGAACATCAAAAATTCACCGGTGCCCAGGATAAAATCAAATTTCTTGTTTAAGCAAGGAAAAGAGGTGGAAAGTGACGTCCAATCGGCATTGAGCCAGTCAAAAGACGGATCAACAACGATATAATCCGTTTTCTGAGGCAGATAGTGCCTTGTAAGCCCCACGCCACCTCCAAGATCAAGAACGAATCCCGACAGCTTCGAAAAATACGAGCTAAATGGATCATAATCGTGCTCAAACAAGGCGATCGTTGAATGGGTATCGGGTATTAGCTCCTTGTACCAAAGCTCCATCTCTGTCTGCCTTTCCTGCCAGTTGCCTCCGGCTCCACCAATTTTGGTTTTTGGCAGGAGATTAATGGGGGATTTGGCTTGTTGCGGAAATACCGAATGACAATCAAGGCAAACAATTTCGAAGCGGCTATTCTCCGAATAAGTTATTTTTCCTTTACAAAGTGGACATATCAGGGTAATGCCGGCAACGCGGATAACGGGCTTCATCATATTGCTTGGTGTCGTATTTAAGAACCTTTACCTGAAGCTATTCTGTAATCCGCTGTCTCCGGATATTTATTTACTTTAGAGGTGTACCACTCTAGCTTGGGGCGGACCACGCCAAACCATTGACCTATATACTCTTTTCTCATTTCTCCGGTATCCAGGATCGTGACGGTGAGTGAATCCTTTGCCTCCGCAGCAGTTGCGGACACGTTTTCCAACACCCAGGCACTGACCAGATAGCTTCCCTCATTCAAGAAATTTCGTGGGATTTTCATTAGAGACCTGTATCTTCCCCTGCTATAGGCAACATTTGAATAAGGGTCTATGTTGGCGGTAGCCGAAGACCAATTGGCTGACGACAGCACCTCCCCTTCAGCATTGGTTCGGAGTTCAAAATAGTTGGACAGAAAATTCCCCTCCTTGTTATTGATAAACTCAATTTCCAGATAAAAATCTTCATGGATGGCGATCTGGCTGCAGATCGTCAGATCCTCCCGCAAAACCCGCAGAGACACAATTTGTACATCGGATAGGGATTGTGGCGAAGGTTCCCAAGTAATTTCGGGACTATCATGAAGCGACAAATTAAAGTACATTTCTATTACATCATCCATAGCCGCTTCTAAGCAGATTTTGCCTGAGCTCAACAGCATGCCCCGGCTGCAAAGCTTTTTTACCGCCGCCATGTTATGGCTTACGAATAAAATGGTCTTTCCTCGGCCCGTCACTTCCTTCATTTTCCCGATACATTTCTTCTGAAACTCAGCGTCTCCGACGGCCAACACCTCGTCCACGATCAGTATTTCCGGTTCTAGATGAGCGGCAACGGCGAATGCCAGTCGTACATGCATACCGCTGCTGTATCGTTTCACGGGGGTGTCTATATGCCTCTCTATTCCGGAAAAAGCAATGATTTCATCCAACTTGCTCTTGATTTCGGATTTCGTCATTCCTAAAATGGCACCGTTTAAAAAGATATTCTCCTTGCCTGTCAGTTCGGGGTGAAAACCGGTTCCCACCTCAAGCAAACTAGCAATCCGACCCTTAACCCGGATTTCTCCGGTAGTAGGGGCGGTTATGCGGGATAGCATCTTTAGCAAGGTTGATTTTCCGGCGCCATTTTTTCCAATTATTCCTACTGCTTCTCCCTGCTTTATTTCAAAATCGAGATCCCTTAACGCCCAAAAATCACCGCTTTTATGATAAATAGATTCTTCTTCCAGCTTACTATATGGATCTTCTTTCCTCCTGAACTTCGCCCACCACCGGTTGAGATCATGGCTAAGCGTGCCTGTCCCAATAGCACCAAGACGGTACATTTTCCCTAAACCCTTTGCACTTATAACTATATCTGACACGTATACATCATTTAAACAACATCTATAAAACTTTTTTCTACCCGGTTAAATACCAACACACCAAGCAACAAAGTAATTGTGGTAAATAAGACGCTGTAGGCGACATGCCAAATGTTGATTTCTCCCACACCCAAGATCGAGTATCTGAAAATTTCGATGATAGGGGTGAGGGGATTGGCCAGAATTAATACCTTGTACTTCCCTTCAAAGAATGAAAGAGGATAAATGACCGGGGTGGCGTACATAAGGAGCTGGACGCCAAAGTTGACCAAAAATACCAGGTCACGGTATTTGGTGGTTAAAGAAGAAATAATGATGCCCAAGCCTAGAGATAATAATGCGATGAGTATCAGCAGAAACGGCAGAAAAACCAAGTACCGATTTAGATAGATACCCGAATCATGAAAGAAATAAAAATATCCTAATAGGACAAAGAGTAACGTCAATTGGATCCCTAGACTGATCAATGCGGAAATCACATTGGATAATGGCACAACTAGTCTCGGAAAATACACTTTCCCAAAAATTTCAGCATTGGAGTTGAATGTATTAGAAGTTTTGGTGAGGCAAGTCGAAAAGTAATTCCACACTACTAGCCCAGACAAATAAAAAAGGGCAGGCGGGACTCCATCCGTGGGGATTTCTGCCACTTTGTCAAACACAATAACAAACATGAAGGTTGTCATTAAAGGCTGAACGATAAACCACAGTGGCCCCAGGATGGTTTGTTTGTACAGGGACACAAAGTCTCGCCTCACAAACATCAATAGCAAATCCCTGTAACGCCACAAATCATACAGGTGAAGATCAAACCAAGATGTCTTAGGCCTGATGATCAAAGACCAATGGTTGTTCTTCTGGGCTGATTTTATCATGTTTCCATGAACTTTCAAGTCGGTGTAATGGCCCCACAAGGATGAATCAGGATTATCCGATTGGATATCAAGGGGAATTACTTTCCCCTGCTCATTATCCCAAATTTTGCTTTTTAGGTCAGATAAAAATCAATTGGAGAATGTTGTTTTATCTGAAGTCAATTTCCCAAAAGCAGCAACTGTTTTATAATCAATGCTTAAAAACTTCATCCAGCTGATATTTCGTTCAAAAAATATAAGCCTAATCCTTCTCTTTTGTTTCTGCCCCAGACGAGGCCCTGTTATTGCCAGCGAGACATCTTATCTTTAGTATTTGGATAAATCCTATGAATTCTTTGTTCAAAAGATTGGTAAAATGTGGCTTTGAGCTGCTGGATCAGCGGAACTTTTTGGTAAGGTGTGGAGATGTCAATCCGACAGATAAACGCCCATTGGCCTTGTTTCTTTCCTCTAACATAATTTCTCGCATTTTTATTTGAATTAGAAATTCATGGTACGCCATGTTTGCACAAAAGATAAAACCGGGCATGCCTTCCAAAAAACCTAAATTGAAAAAATAATCATAGATAAATCTTAGCAATGGCCACCCCGGAATCTTACTTAACCATGACTTCAAGGCGACATTCCTTATACTGGGGTTTTTTGTGAAAATCTGCTTAAGGGGTGGACACTTATAAAACCGAGCGCTTGCTTCTTCATTGGAATATTTATTATGACGTTCCACCCATTGGCTCCACCCTTTAGAAAAACTGTAATGTAAGTAAGGTTCTTTGATGTAACCGATTTCCCCGTCCACATTATCTTCTTTTTGGCCATGCCCAAAGTCTGTGAACCTCGCCCTACCTTTCCTCATCAGCCTAAACTGCCATTTTGGGAAATTATCACAGTTTTTCAGCCATCTATCTTCCAACATCATTTTCCAGCATAAATGAAATCCCGCCACTTCTGAACCGGCTTCCTGAATAGCTTTATAGATCTCCTGTTGAAAAGCTTCCGTGCAAGCTTCATCCGCATCCAAGAAAAGGATCCATTCATTTTTTAAAGGAAGCTGGTCAATAGCATAATTTCTCTGCTTGCCAAAACTCTCAAATCCATGATGCCAAACGTTGGTGTTGTATTGTTCGGCAATCTCTATAGTTCGATCTGTACTACCGGAATCAAGGACGTGCACATCATCACACCAGTACAAGGATTTTAAACATACTGGGAGATCAGATTCTTCGTTTTTCGTTAAAATAATAGTTGAAACCATTTAAGATTGGTCAATAATGTTTTTTTTGAAATGTCTATGCGGTATCGGTTACAGCTTAGACAATCTTTTTGAGAGAATTTTGACTGGCATTTTCTTCGTGATATACCCTGCATTTTAACGGCTCGCATGGATGTCCTGCACACACCATCCATTCAGGCATATCTCGCGTCACCACAGATCTTGCACCAATGACGCATCCATCCCCAATAGTGACCCCTGGATGGACAAAAGCTTCAGCGGCAATCCAAACATGGTCCCCTATAGTTATAGGTTTTGTAATGGTGGGGAATCCAGGTTTAGTATAGTCGTGTGTCCCGGCACAAAGGTGTACTGTTTGCGATACCGTAGTTCGGTGTCCTATGCTGATTTTTCCCTGGGAGTAGAGAATGGCACCGTTGGCCACTCCGCATTGGTCAGAAAGCTCCAGATTCCATGGCGCCCAAATTTGTACTTTGGGATAGACATGAACGCCTTTACCCACCTTTGCGCCGAATATTTTCAGCAAAAAGGAACGCCAACCATGAAAAGGAATGGGTGAAAAACGAAAAAAAAACAAGTATGCAATATTCCATACCACCCTTCCAACCCTATTGGCTAAAGAAAATGAAGGACCGGTAAGTGTATCCTGGTTGATCATATAAGGTATTAATAGAGATTAGATACGAAAGATTAAACTATAGATTTTATTGCGTTAAGATACCTCTCCGCATTTACACCTATGTCAAATTTTCCTTTAAAACATTGTTTTGCGCTTCTTCCCATACTCGATTTTTTCTCCTCGGGGAAGTTTAGCCAAGAATTGATCATTTGATAAGTTCCTAGAAGATTATCGTCCCTAACGATACCGCTTTTTTCTTCCTCAATTTCCCGCCAGATATTCACTTGTTTGGATATAAGAACCGGCTTTCCACATGCCATAGCCTCCACTACCGCTATCCCAAAATTTTCCTGGTGACTAGGAAGTATAAAAGCCTCGCAGCCATAGAAAGCTCCCCATTTTGCCGAACCAGACAACATGCCTGTAAAAAAAATGTGTTGACTCAAAACGGCACTGTCCAAGACAAGATCCTGAATCTTTCTGCCATACGCAGAGTCAAGTCCCGGGCCGGCAATGACCAATTTGGGAATATCATTTCCTCCAAAAGATTCCTTGACTATCTGCTCATAAGCACCCACTAAAAGATCAAGGCCTTTCTTTTCATGAATTCTACTTAAAAACAGAAAATAGGAATGATTGTTTAATTGCGGACATTTACTTTGAAAAGCATTGGTCATTATCTGTGTATAAGGAGAAGGCTCAGCTATTCCATATCCGACATTTATCTCTCTCTTTGGCCTGTAAGGGCTAAAAGTCTGGCCGCCAAGACGAAGTTCCTCTTCACAGGTGTATAAAATCCCATCGGCATCCCTGACAACTTTCCTCTCAATCAACTTCCAATAAAACCAGTTCCGTATGGCTTTCAATTTCCGACTCGGAGTCTTCTGAAAATAAGGATCAAGCATCCCGTGGGGCATGACAAAAAGTTTGGGCACTTTGCCGGATTTTCGACTTGGGTTTTTCCTTTTTAATTGAAGAAGGGCTTTTCGAGCAGCAAACCCATGATAGAGCCATAATCCGTGTACAACCACCGCATCGAATCGTTTTAAATTCTCGCAAAGCCAATCAATCAGAGAAGCATTGAAGGCCCAAGGCGTATGGGCTGGACCTAAGGCATGGATTGGAAACTTATCAGTGCCCAAAAACATTGCTGAGGGGCTATCCAAGCTTACCACCTCATTTTCCACCCCCAATTTTTCCAGTTCTGGAATAAAATTCCTGATGCCTTGGCACGGTCCACCGTTGGCGGGATCCATGCTGGCGATGATGCGTAGTATCTTCAAAATTATAGGCGATTTTCGGGATTATTATGATTTTATTCAGTCCAGTGCGTAAGAAATCAAGATGTATGGAAACATATTCCATTAATCAGGTGGAATACGAATATATACGGCCATCCTTTCTCAAAATACTTCAAGCGGAACGGCCTCTTTTTGTCGGGATAACCAATGCCCTAGAACAACCCAGAGCCATACCCTTGTCCAATGCAATTTGCCTCTTTGAAATGCTGCCAGATGCTGAAGAGGCTCAGTCAGAGAAAGTATGTCCGCTGCTGACAGTACGCCTTCTTCGGCGAAACCGGCCAACGGGCCCCGTATCCATTCATTCATTGGGAGAACGAATCCCTGCTTTGGTCGATTATAAACCTCAGGGGGAAGCTCATCTTTAAAGGCTTTTATTAATAGCGGCTTAACCCCCTTCCCTTTCTTGAACTTCCGTGAAAGTCCCAGAGCCACCTCTACCAGGTGATGGTCCAAAAAGGGAACACGAATTTCCAGACCAACCGCCATGCTCATTTGGTCGCTGTCACGGAGGAGCATAGGAATCATGTACCCGTAAATTTCGGCCCAAGATATTTGCCCCATCTTATCCAAATTAAAAGATGGCGGTATACCTGGGATTCCCCCGTTGAATCCCATTTCTTTCAGGGCGGCAATGGAGGTAAATCGACGATGAGCAACTGTCAAATCAGCTATGGAAAAATTATCCAAGCCATGAATCTTGTCCTTTAGCCGGTCAGGTGCATATGACAAAAGTGTATTTGCCAAAGCTTTTGGCAAAAGATTGACTATCTGTAACCTCGGTATGTTTGTAAAGCTTGGATAGCCTCCAAAAATCTCGTCCCCTCCCAAGCCTGACAAGGCAACCTTCAAACCTGAATCTTTTACTGCCCTGGATACGATGTAGGTATTGATAGCATCAACTGAAGGTAAATCTAAACTGAACACGGCATCTTTTACCCAATCAAGACATCGTTCAGGGCTAACTTCGATCTCGCTATGATCTGAACCTGCTTGTTTGGCCACCTGCCGCGCCACAACTCGTTCATCGAAAGCGTTCTGCGGGAATCCTACGGTAAAAGTCTTAAGGTTTTTGCCCAACGAAGCTCCAGCCACTAAGGTCACTATACTTGAATCTATTCCACCGCTCAAAAAAGAACCTACCCCTACATCAGAAATCAGGTGTTCTTCAATGGCTTTGGTGACAAGCTGCTTCAACGGTAAAACTGCCTGATCCGTTCGTTTTGATACGAAGGAAGGAAATTCTTTGCTTGGCCACCAGCTTTTTTGATGAACCAGGCCCGCTGAATTTACTTTAATCCAGTTTCCAGACGGAACAGCCTGAATCCCCTTGTAAATCGGACCCACTGCTGGCATCCGTCCGAACCCGATGTACTCACTTAAGGCATGGCTTGATATTTTTGAATTTTCTGGGCTTACCAAAGCTCGTACTTCCGAAGAAAAACGAAGACAACTGTCGTTAATTGAGTACCATAAGGGCTTGATACCCAATCTATCCCTCACCAATAGGAGGGAGTCCTCCAAACTATCATAAAGGGCAAAAGCAAACATCCCCTTTAAAAGATCAAGCGCATCCAATCCTCTTACAGAAAGCAGTTCCAGCAAGGTTTCCGTGTCAGCAGTACCCCTCCATTCCACATCTGGCAGCAAACTCCGCAGTTCTAAGTGGTTATATATCTCGCCGTTAAAGGTGATTGTAAAACGGCCGGTGGAGTCCGTCATAGGCTGTTGCCCTGCCGGAGTGGGATCAAGAATGGCCAACCTGGTATGCCCTAGGTAAATGTTACCGCATTGATTTGTCCATTCCCCCTGTCCGTCAGGACCTCTATGTTGAAGCAAGTCCAATTGGGGAATAGAAGCCTCCCGTCCGTCGAAAGTGATTTGTCCAAGAATACCACACATATATTTTAGCTTTGGAGTCTACTATGTTTATTTAAGCTTGAAAAATGAACGCTGTCACTTTGTTAATTGAGCTGCATCAGGCCAAGGGACTTTTTATTTTCGCTCAATAGTATATTTTTGTAAATGTCCATGATGTAATTTAGGGCCTTATCGGTTTCAAATCGGCTTGCATTTTCCAAACCTGCCTCTCTAACCTTTTTAAGCTCTGATGGGGATAGCTTCAAAACATCATCAAGCACTCGGGCTGCATGTTCAGCCCAGTTAATTATTTCGTCAGAACCTTGAGGCCGCCTTGGGATAAAGAAACCCGCGCTGCCCGCTACTTCGGTCATGGGTGCTTCCCCTGTAGTGATCACCGGGCAACCTGAAGCCATTGCTTCAGCAATGGGCCAACCAAAACCTTCTTCAAGTGAAGGAAAAAGCAAGACTGACGCGCCACAATACGCTAAACGGACAAATTCATCGTTCCTACCGCTCAAGAAATAGATCTCTGATTTATATGGCGATAGATTATAGGCATCTAGTATGTTTCTATCCGGGGCATTTCCGATCAACATGAGAGGAACGTTTCCTCGTCCACCTGATCTCCAGGCATTGTAAATCTCTATTACACCGACTCTGTTCTTGTACCACTCGTTCCCGCCGACATGAAGGATGTATCCTTCCTTAATCTCCCATGCTATCTCCTCTTTCAAAAGACTTCTGGCGCTGTCAGTCCCCAACGGTAAGAAAGATTGGTTTAAACCATTATACACCACCTCGGAAACAGACGGCGTAAAATGAAGAAACCGGTGAAGATCCTCTTGTGTCTTATTGGAAACAGAAATGAAATTTCTACCTCTGGAATAGCCAGAGCGTATAAATCTTTGATAGCATCGCCCTGTCCAACGGGTTGGGTTCTCTTTGATCTCACCCAATGCGGACCGTTGAGCCAAAAAATCGTGGCAATGGATTACATGATAACGATCAGCTACCATTGGTACCCATGGCCCTAAGGCCTGATCAGTAAAAACAAACAAAGTGTCAGGGGCGCAGGCGTGCAACCGTTTTTTTATTTCTATAGCAAACAGAACATATTGATCTATATAACCCATCCATTTTTTCAAGACCGTGGGCACGGGAAGATTGTTAAACACAGGCTTAGGCATCCAAATTTCCACCTTATGTCCCCTCTCCTTCATCCCTCTGGCAAGCATCTGTGCGAAACGGGGCATGCTTTGTTGGCCTAGGAAATGCGGATGAGCAAAAAACACTATAGTCATAAGAAAATTAAAGGGGTTTTTCGTGATAAAATTTCATTATGATATGCGGCTATACGGTTTTTGGCGGCTTTAATGATGCAATCACAAAACCGCCAATAATCACACAAAACCCTAAAGACGTTGGTTGCGCCCATCCACCCTGAGCAATATTTAAAAACCCAAAACTCATCAACATCCAAGGAAGCAGATTTCCCCTTACCATCTCTTTATAGGATGCAGCCATTAAGGTGGTCGTTAAAACAATCCGAAGCAAAACGATGAATATACCGAATAGTTGACCCAACTCTCCTATAACCCTTCCCCACTCCCCTTCAGCAATTAAGAAATCCATATTCCCTGTTAGTAGCATGCTGCCTACATTTGTACCCATACCCATACCAAATCCAAAAAATGGCAGTTCCACAGAACCTGTCAACGCTCCTATTAATCCTCCGAGAAAGCGATCCAGAAAAACCCCTTCCAATCCTCCCTCCGTTTCATTGGCTGTTTCATATCTCGAGGTGAAAGCTTCGGTTGCCGTTCCAAAGGAACTGGTTTGGAGCAAAACAGCCAAGACAATGACGCAGAAAACAATCACCATCACTATCTTTCCAAAGTATTCAGGCTTCCGTGAGCTCGCTAAGACGGCGAAAACAAGGCTTATTACCACAAAAAAAAGTAAGGTACGGCTTATGGAAAGCGGTATAGAAAAAAGCAATGCCACTGAAGCGCCAATCAACAGAAGATTATTTATCCTTTTTTTTTCTAACCAAAAATAGAATACGAACGGCGTCAAAAAGCTAAAGAAAAGCGAATTACCATTGGTAAATGAGAACGTGCCGGGGGGACGGTAAAAACCCATGGCACCGCTAAAGCCCCCTCCCTCCTCGTCTCCTCCTATACCCCTATTGATCCAGGCTGATTGTGGGCTATAAAATTGTAACCCAATAATAATGACCATAGGGATGGCTATCAAAAGGGTAACTTTCCCTATCTCAAGAACATCCTCGCGGTCAAAAATGCTTCCAATGACGAAAATCAACGGCAGGTGTAATAGTAAAATCCGGGCGCCATATATCGCTACAAATAAATTTCCATGACCAAAAAAAACTGCAGTGAAAATTCCAATAATACCCAAAAAAACGAGGAAACTCAGATAGAGATTACGTGGAAGAAGTCCATTCTTCCAAGTCAAATACAACAGTACTATTGCCACCGGATCCCGGACAAGCAACAACGGAGTGGCTAAACCCGGCAAAACCCACTTGCGAAGTGCCCCTTCAAACAAAAGAAGCAAAAAATAGAGCCAGATCCCTTGCTTTAACAATTTGTTAGCGTTCTCGGCACCTACTATAGCAGTTTGCATAAAATATTATAAACACGTTTTGAACATTTCGAACACCGGAAATAAGAGGCTAAAGCGGCTTTCAGAACTACTTATCCTCTGACCTTACGGAGTTGTAATTTATCATCCTCAACCAGATACCCACCTAATTCCCTAGATATTTTATTTCCATATTTCTCCCATGTATACATGGATGCATGTCTTCGCGCCGATTCGCCCATAATGGGTATTTCATTGCGGTGATCCAGGAACCATGAGATCTTTTCTGATATACTTTCAGGTGAACCGGGAGGCACCAAAAACCCGGTCTGCCCATGCAGGATTAGGTCTTCTCCACCAGTATTGGCTGTGATAATCAGTGGTAATCCTTGGCTCATAGCTTCTTGCATGACCAAGGCACGGCCCTCGACAATAGAAGGAAGGCAAAAAATATCGCAAGACTGCATAAGAGCCAGAACTTGGTCGTTTGGCCGTCCTGCCTCATACCTAAAATGCGGCAGCTTTTTCTTGTAAAATTCCATTGGTGCCAATAAGGATCCCATGACGACCAATTCAACATGCTTTGGGCTGAAATGTCTAATGGCTTCGAACAGGTCTCCCAGCCCCTTCCTCTGCCCCATGGAACCTGCGAACAGCACCCGTAAAGGTCTTTTGGTATCCCCGCCGGCTTCGCCTTTTACGGCAAAAAGTGAATGTGGTAATGGGGAGCCGAAAGGGGATATGATCACGTGCTTATCCTTAGCCGACAACGGGATGGAATCGGAAACAAACTTTCCGGGACAAACCACTACATCAGCCAATTCCATTTCCCCTGTTTTCCTTTCCAGCTTTTGCTCGGAATCATGTATCCCTCCCCCTAAGGTAATTGACCACTCTGGCAATCTTTTAGCCTCTTCCAGCAGCAGCTTTCGGCTGGTTTCCCAATAGGCAATCGGTAACTCATAAATACATTTTAATCCGTATTCCTTAGCCCGTCGGAAAGTCTCCAAAGCGCCATCTTCATAGGCATAAACTGCCTTAATTTTCTCATCCTTCGCCAGGTATTTGACTCTATCGGCAACAGAACGGTCAAAATCCTTATATACTGCATCCACACTGGCCCAGCCTTTCTCATGATCGGCGACTGATTTCATGCCGAGCTTTGGAAGGATAAGCCTTGCCAACTCCAGATAGGGGTGAGACTTCAACTTACCTTTGGGTATGTCATAGTGGCGTCTTAGACATTCCTTCTGGAAATTTTCCGGAAGTACTTTAATCCAGCGGGAATGCGGATCTGCTGTGACGGTGGTATGGAACTCAGCCAAGTAATCAGCCCGTAACAAAGCGGCCATTACCTCCCTTACATTCCGGTTTCCGGTCGGATGGGACAGTAGTATATTCATTTAAGTCGACTTAAAAGATTGGATAGTGATGAATTCGCCCTGTTACTGCCCTCAATCGCAAGACCATCGGCTTTAGCCTCTGTTTCGAAAAATCAACGAGCGACAGCACCATTTTCAGCATGTCCCCGTATCCATTCAAATATATCCATTTAATGGCTTCTACCCGCTTTGACGACGAGAGCGCATCAATAGCCCGGCTCAATTCTTCTTTTTCACTTCGTGTATACTCATCCCAAGCCAGACAATCTGCATGTCTACAAGCAAAATTGGACCTTTGGCTTTTGATCAAATTCAACATGGGTTCGTCATGCATATAGGCTGGCTCCAGTACCTCTGTAAACACCTGTCTTAATCCGTTTATTTCCGCAAGTTTTCGTTTTTGCCTCACTTTACCAGAATCCATCCAAACCCTGTAATTAGACAGGATCTCACTCACATAATAATTGCCATAACCTTCTGCTCCGATAGAAGCACATAAATAATAATCCTCTGCAAAATTAGCTTTGGATCTTATATATTCTGCCTTTTCCAAAGCTTCCTTTCTGAACATGACAATATTTGCAGCGACCCGAAATCCGGAAATGGCTGCTTTTAATGATTCCTCACCAGATTGATAACCTTGTTTCCTGATCAATTTCCTTTCTTTTACCGCATGATCATATTGATCCACTTCCATCACTGCAGCATGGGCATAGCCGGCTTGGGGAAATTTATCAAGAAATCCCGCCAATCTTTCGATATACGTCGGTAGAAGCATGTCATCAGAATCCAGCCTAACCACAAAATCTCCAGTTGCTATCCTAAGACATTTGTCTACATTTGATGAAATGCCCAAATTGAGTGGCTGACGAATGATCTTTAAAGCAGGAATTTCCTTCAACAGCCGGCTTAATACCTCCGTCGTTTCATCCGTACTGGCATCATCGGACACAATGATTTCATGTGGAGCCAAGGTTTGCGTGGCTGCACTTCTTATTGCCCTCTCCAGGTATAAGGCTTGGTTATAGGTAGGAATACATACAGATACTTTGATCACTCAGGGATAGATTTTAAAACTTTGTCAGTATAGATGGGATGCAGCCAGTTTTGGCATTCTTTAAAACCCGCCATACATAGCGGGTGATTCTTTCTGTCAAGATGAAGACAAGGATGGCAGGACACTTCCGAATCCACCACCTTTCCCTTAAATACCGGTGAAATAATCCTAGATTTCAAGACCTCCGTTATCGTGACGGTGCAGTTTCTCGAACTATATTGCAAGAGATGCGAGGGAAAACTGTCGGTACTGATCGTCCATTTGGCCTTTTGCGACAGGGAGATTATATCACCTGGTTCTTTGTAAAAAGAAATTGTTTTCAACCCGCTGTCCCTAAAAAGTTCAGCATCTTCATCTTTGTGAAAAAATGCGTAATAGGCATGGGGAAGATGTTTTTTGGCCCAAGACACAGGAATGAACTGCCTGCTCGTACCGGTGGGAAAAACCACTACATTTTCATCCATATCTGAGGGAATACAAAGCTCTTTTGATAAAGGGATGTCGCCGTTTAATCTTGCAAACAACACCTCATAATCTGCTTCCAGTTGTGACGCAAAATCCTCATAAGCGATATGACGGAATTCTTTGATACCAACGATCTCTAAAAATCCCTGATAATACGTAATGTATGTCCAGGCAGGAACACTAACCCAACCCATGTAATTACAGGCATTGAATAAGGAGATATTCAACCAATCTTTCGCCCGTCGCTTCCCTTTGTCGTGTATAACGGCCCTTTGGTAAGGAGATATATACCTGTTCCCTTTCAAAATACCGATCATTAGATGCTTAATTCCTAGTGTTGTGTACTTCAGGTGTTGGCCTGGAAAATCTTCCTGATCCGTAATAAACAAGCGATCGCCAAAGGTGAAACGGGCAAGCCGCCGCAAAAACGGTGGAATCAGCAAATGGATTTCATATTCAGGAACCAAGGCGGATGCAGCATAAAAACTGGCCAGCCTCATCCATATATCCCCATTTCCCCCAGTCGAGGAATCCACAAAAAGCTTCTCCCTTGCTTTAGGCATCCTGCATTTTTCCTTTCTTGTACAATTGAGGGTTTAAAGATGGATCGTTATACATTTTAAACTGCCTGTACACTTTGAAGTTGAGCTCCCCCGTTTGCAGCTGATCCAGTACCTTAGCTAGACAGGCAGCCAAATCCTTGATCTGCTCATCCAAAACTGCTACTTTTCTGCTACACGCATTAATGTGATCCTCTGAAACATTCAACCTAAGGGTTTCTTCCTGCATGTGATACCTCTTCAGCGCCATGATAGATAGCCGGTCGATCATCATTCCCGGGGTTTCAGAATGGAGGTTGTCAGAGGGCTGAACATCATGGTGGTGTAAATAAGCTAGAATCCATTCATCGATCTTTTCTATGGCATTGTTTCTGGACTGGTTGTATTGATCAATGTTCCGTTTTGCTTGGACAATCCGCAGCGGATCAATTTCCTTTATTCTGGCGACATCCTCCTCATGCCAAAGCAAAAAGTTCCACATGTTATTTTCTTCGATATACTTGCGGCATATATCGCTTTCTAAAAGGGCCACTTGGCGGTGCCAATCTATTACATTTTGCTTTTGCAGTTCGAGAATGGATTTGACATCAATCATAAAAATCTAGTTTAGTAAATCTAAAAACCGCTGCGAGATAGGGGCAACGCCCCATTCCTCAGCGGGTCGTAAAATCATTTCTGTATGGTAATTCTTTATATCCTGATCATATTCCGGGAGAAGGCTTGCGTTTGGCGTCCTCACTTCAAGATCATGGTGTTTCATCGCGGCAAAGACCCCGCTTTTACCCAAATGTTGTTGAGGGGTACAAGATATCCCCAGGTCCAAGATCTGCAACAACTGTGAAATCCGTCCTGCGGGCAATTCTCCAAAGTGATAGAAATTTATCCGCCCAAAAAACTTGTCCCGCAAACATTTAAATTCTTCCGCTCCGCTATCATCAATCCTTCCAAAACCGATAAAAACCAGTTTGTTTTTGCCGCTCTCTTCCAGCTCTTCCTCTAAGACTTTTTCCAGTGCCGCATCGGGATAAAGACTCCCAAAAAACCCCATGATTTTCCATTGATCCCGATCTTCGACAGCGATACCTAATCTTGTTAATACTTCTACAACAAAAGCATCATCAGGCGCGGCAAGGGCTATATTGCTAAATAAGGGTAAGATGTTCGATGGCATTTTATGGCGGGCCAGCACTGCTTGGTATAAACCATTGGTGGTGGTAACAAGGTTAGCTTTTGTAGATTTCAATAGATTTTTTATAATCCTTCTTTGTAAGAGCCCCAACACTTTATGTCTGACGGGGGAAATGCGGGTAAATCCTACCCATATCTCATGAAGCATCACATGCAAACTCCTGCCCCTTGTCAGTTGGGCCAACCGGCCGCTCAGCCCAAAAGGCAATCCTTTAGGGTGAAAAGAATAGATAACAAATTGCAGGCTCAGCCAATCCGGTTGGATTTCATCCAACCATTTTTGTGCCTGATGAAATCGGCGAGAGGAACTCCAAGAAGAGGGGATCCTATACACCGTCAAACCTTGTTCATCCAGCACTTGGGCATCTTGGCATCTATCAGGAAAATAGGGATCAACTAAAGCAATGGCAGAGACGCTGTGACCTACTTTGATCAACTGGCCAGCCAGCATCCGGGTATAATCCCCTACCCCGTCCCTACCGGGTTCCAACGAGCCGCATAGAAAGGCTATTTTCATTAACCTTTAAAAATTGTTGTTTAAGCTGATCGATTCCTTAGCCATACGTTTTTGCAGGTTCTTGATGGCCCTTAGAAAAAGACTCCGACAATACACTTCTCGCTATTAGAAAAATAACAATGCACCAAATCATTATACTCAGATATAGATTCAACAAGGCTGCTCCTTCAATTGAAAAGAAGGCTGAAATTATATTCTGCCCTATCATTATTTGGACGAGCCTCACCAAAGCCACCAGTACGACACTTGCTATAGCACCGTACCTGAAGCGAGGATTTATTAGTCTGCTTTTTATCTTATCATGAAGCCAACTGAAATCGATAAATACAAGATAAACGATGCTATGCAATGGGAATGGAATATTTAGTAGCAGGGCATTGGCAAGATGAAAAATACTTGCCACTAACAGCCAAAGTCTCCAGCCCCTTTTGGAATGCAGTAAGAACAACAAAGGGGACAATTCGAAAATTACCGCCGTGTAATCAAATAGCTCCAACATAAGGTGGGGAAAATACTTAACGTACGGAGCCAACAAGTAGTGCATCTTGGAATTAACAATGGTATCCTGAGACCAGGCAAGAAAACCATTAAATGAAAGGTCGAAGTCTAACCATACAAATGCTTTTTCAAAACCAGCCGAAAACATACCAAAGCAGATCAAGACGCTAAATAACGAAAGACATTTAGCCGGATCGTCAGTTTTTGTGGCTTTATCCGGCCACAAAGCCAGATGCCTTCCCCAACCTGAAAAGGCCATACAGCCGAACAACATGAACGCAAGAATGACATGGCTTATCTTTCCAAAGGAATATTGAAAACTAAGACCTGTCAAACAGCAAGCAAAGAAGATGAAGGATGAAACCCTCGCCTTAATCCCCAGCGTGACAAAAGCTAAGCTTGCCAATATCAAGCAATCCAGAATAAAGAAAAACGTATCGCCTGGAAAGGTGTGAAACATATTAGCAATACTGAAGACAGGAGGGCTAAAAAAGGTTTTTGGCACACTGGCAATCCAGCCATAGCTAGGCATATGGGAAGCTAAAAGGAAAATTCCAGCGACAATTCGAAAGACACTTAGCGATGGGAGATCTAAGTATGTGGACCTCACTACCCGTTCCCAGAAATTATTATTCAGATGCTTAATCCAAGAATATGATCCTCTCATCAATAATCGTCTCAGTTAAGGTTTCTCCCGTCTGAATAGAAATCATCGCTCCCTTTTGTGATTTTTTAAGTACATGACCGGTAAAACCTTGTTCATAGAGTCTTTCCCTTAACCATGCTTTGGTGTTCTCTTTCTCCTCTCGGCTTGATTCCCTATCTCTTATAATATTTAATTCCATCATTAGATGAACGATCCGCCGGTCACCGTGTCCTGGAGCGTTTGCGATGCCAAAATCCCTTCTGAATATGTAATTGTGATTATTGGCCGGAATTGGATAAAGCAGTGCTTTGGTGTCTACTTCTGACCAAGATTTATCTTCTTTCTGTGCCAAGATGCTAATCGACCAAGCTTCAATTTGTGTAGCATCCATCAACGTTTTTGATGCTCCCGAGGGAAGCAAAATGGCAGGAAAAGGTTCAAATTTGCCCCCAAACTTAAATCGAAGTATAAGGGGCACCAGAAGTACAATTAAAAGAAACAGGGTAAACCGCAAGGAGAACATAAGATCACAGGTTATACTGGAAACAGGTATAAATTGGATAAATTTATTAAGCGGGAGAAATTAATGTCGTCTATAAAACCGTCCTATTAGCGCAGCGAGCGAAATACTTAAATGCTTTAACTTATTCTGGATCGGATTATAGATATTGATAGTTCCGGAGCTATTTGACCAATATTCCTTTTCTGCTTTGGAGGGAGGTCTTCCATCCAGAGCTGCCAGTAAAAAGTTCTTTTCCCACGGTTTTGGGGAGCCTGTCGCATGGGACATGGTCCAGCCCGCATGGATAAAATCCATGGCTTCTGGCCCCATCTCACTGATGGGGGACTCACAACACATGGCTGCAATATTAAAAGCATCCTGGTCGATACTCCAAAAGGTGGAGGTACGGTCAAAGGTGGCAAACTGCCCCGGATCCATCTGATAATTTGCAATAGCCTCCGCAACAACCTCTGACCAAACACTTAGGAACTCGATATTACTTTTAGAAACCCCGCAGAAACCGCAGTTGATATAAGCGTGAAGCTCCCTTCTTGTGGTTCTGTTCATTTTTTCGATTACCTTTCGCCATTCCATCCGCACAGGATGAGTGGGAGGCATATCATTGCTTACAATTTCATGGACCATCGCCACGCCGTAGGACATCCATCGGATATAGAAGGACCACTTATTGGTGATTACTATATCTGGATCAAAGTAGGCGACACCATCAGCGTCTTGGGCAACACCCTCTATCAGTTCTATCATAAAATCCGGCTTATAATGAGCCAAATGATAAGCCGTATCCACAGGCAGAAAGTGTATCGACAGGTCCTCCGTCAACGCTAAAGTCTTAGCGCCTCCCCAACCCAATCCGGAATTTTCCACCGCTGATTCTGCCCAAAAAGGAAGTCCTCCTTTATGTCCCGCATAAATGGCGCCCCTGTAGCCATTTTTATACAAAGAATTAGCCAAAGCCGCTACCCCATAATGGTGGCTTTTCTCAAAAAGGGTACAGGCAATCGCACTCATGAGATGCTCATTTTAAAAGTTGGGTTAGCTTTTGCGACCGAGAAAAGTATCGGTTCCAGCCTTTCAACGAAAATATCATAATTCAGCCTGCTTACATATTCCTGATAGGAGGTAGCTGATATCATTTGATAAGCATTACGGTCCATCCATAAATCCGCCCAACGTACTGCAAGCGACTCGGGAGATTCACCCTCCCGTAAAAGCAAACCGTTGATGCCCTCCCTGATAATATCAGGCACGCCGCCGGTGTCCCTACCGACCGCAGGCAGCCCGTAGGCATTGGCTTCACAATAGACGCAACCGTAGCATTCCGCTAGGGAAGGAAGCAAAAGGGCATGAGCATGGATTAACAGTTGTTCCAATTTTCTCACCTCTTCCTTGACATCTTTGCTTAGAAATCCCCAATGAACAACATAATTTTCATCCTCCGATCTAATGATAGGAGAACATCCGGCAATCCATAGGACGGCCTTTATACCTCTCCGATTCAGTTCAACCACAAACTCAAGCGCGTCTGGCCCCCCTTTTCTTTCCCAGTCCACGCCAAGGAAAAGAAAGTTACAAACCTCTTTGTCAGCTCTTTTCTTAATCCATTCTTTCACGCTTTGCATATCCGGAGCATTGGTAAGATTTGCACCCAGGGGAATGGTATAAACCTTGTCGCTAGCGGCATTATAGTCCGACTTTGCGCTCTGGCTGGCCCATGCGGCTGAAAAAACAGCAGCATCTGCCCGGTCCAATGCTGATTGATACATTACATTACCCGCCCTGATGCTCCTTTTGGTCAGTTTGGAAAAAGCCGGATAGTAGCCAAGCAAAGATGCAAATGTGGCATCATGTATAATAACAGCCGGCTGCTTAAAAGAGGTATAGGCCAGAAAATCCCCATGGATAACGATAACCACATCAGGTTGGATAGCTTCGACTTCCTTGTCCAATTGCTCGCCCATCTGCTTTAATAAAAACGGTTCTACTTCTGCCAAAAACCACCTTTTCTGAAGCCTGTAGTTCAGCCTTCTGTACCAATTGTAATACCACGGCTCCCTCGGCTTCCTTAAGGAAATGCCAAATAACTCATGCTGCCTAAGCCTTAAAACCATGGCAATATGTGCAGGAATACCCGACCAGGTACCTACCGAAAAAGGATCCCCATAACTTGCTATCGCAATTTTCATTTTATTTAAGGGATACTCTGTTGTTCAAAGCCATTCTTTCCGGTGCTGAAGGTTCAAAATTATTTAGCAACCAATGTTTTGTTCCAATCCAACCGGGCTTTTTCAACCGCTTCGTGTTCTGCAACAAAAATCATTTTGGCGAGCCCTTTGGCTTTCAGCCATTTGCTCCAGTACCTCATCCTTTTTAAGACCGGATTCTCTGGATAGTCTTTTATATACCCCCACATCCGCCCTAAAATATAGTGGGAATACGCGTGTCCGGCGGCAATTTTCACTAAATAGTCATTTGTCAGCCTGGATTTTGGAATTAGGTGGGTGATCTTTAATTCCGGGATTACACCCACCAAATATTGTTTGTTACAGGCGTGCAAGGCCAAATCCACGTCTTCTCCGGATAATAACATTGAACTTCCTGTACGTCCCAACATACTCGCAAATTCCCGCTCCTGGAACGATTGGACATAGTCCAATGCGATATGCTTTCGAATAATCCCTCCAGCAGTATAAGGAATCGCCTTGTTAAAACCGATTTCATTGGAATAATGACTTCTTATCTCATTTCTAAATGCCAGCATGGGCATATAATCTAAGGCTTCGGGGGTTGGTTCTTCCTCATATTCGGGCAATATTTTACCGGATCCCAAGGCACCCAACATGGGGTTGTTGTCCATGGCCTGTTTGGCAATCTCCAGGTAATCCTCGTTCAAACAATTGTCATCATCAACAAACAGGATATAACCGGCTATTGATTCATTGATGCCGCATATTCTTGCATGTGCAGAACCTAGCGTTTCTTCACGAACGCATCTTGCTCTGGGATGCCAGGAAAGATCAATAAGTCCAGCCACAGGGGTAGTACTGCGATTGTCAACGATCAGAAGTTCCCAATATTCAACGCCCAGTGTCTGGCCCTTAAGTGCTTCCAAAACCCTGGTCAGGAATTCCTTCCGGGGATTATGGGTGCAGATTACAACAGAAATTTCCATGAACTTATATTTTTATTGTGTATTATCTTATGATTAAGTGAGGTTTTCTAGCCATGGCAACTTATTGTTATAACAATGCCGCATGTACTCGTTTCCTGCACGGTAAAAATCCGGTTTGGTCGGCCGGCCATCCGAAAGTCGGTAATTGGTTGTAAACAGTCCGGTGGACCGGTAATTTGGTGCCACTCTTTTCAGGTGGTGATAGAAATAGCGGTCAGCTCCCAGGGGATGATACCAGTAGGGGGATGCTTTTATAAGAGCACTTCTGCGAAAACCATAACAGTTGGTATCCACCAGACCGCGCTTTCCCGAATATGCGGGATAGTCCCCGATACTTTCACAGTGATCATCACATACATATTTACCATGTTGCGTATAGATCTTTCTAAAACTATAGGCCCAGTCTAGGGATTTTTCCTCTATTGTAGTAACAATGGAAGAGACATGGTCTTTATCAAGCCAATTGTCCTCATCAAGAAAAAAAATGTACTCGGAGTTGATAAGAAATGGGAATGAAGCATAAATCCGATGACCATTCATTCCATTTTTGCCTGTATTATAGGGTAAAGTGATCACCCGATATTTGGCTGGATCAAATCCATTAACAATAGCCTGGACCTTCTCTTCAAATTCAATCCCATCTACGACAATCAGCTGGACTACATCCTGAAATGACTGCTTCTGGATACTTTCTATTGCTTTTGCGAGGTAAGGACTTCCAGTCGTGGGCGTTATAACTGCAACCTGAGGGTTACCAGCACTTGATTGCAAAATCCTCGATACATTGTCAAACACCTCACCCTGTCTTGGAAGCTGTTGTTGGCGTTTCAATCGGTGCTTAATTTGTTTTAATTGGGCCCAAATCGCGCTTTTCTTCCAAAATTTAGGTTTATTTTGATCGTTGTTCATGTGGATGATTTCGAACTTACACTTTTTAAATATACAAGGACATTAATTCTGGTTACACGGAATGCTCCAACATTCACCTATTTTTCTATCCTATATGTGACCCGTATCAGAGAAACTCGTTTGTCTCTGCGGCTTTGTAACCAAACCTTTTATCCACATAGTTAACCCAATCCTTAGCAACAGGAGGAGGTTCTGAGCGAAAAAGCCTATCAAATACTATCAAAGCCTGCTTTTCAGTATAGATGCCAGATTGAACACTCGGCCAGAAGCGGAAATCTTCCCTTCTAACGACCTGCCGAACGCAAACTGGAATGTGGTCATGTCCCAAAGCGGCCATTACAGCAGCCCTATGTTGACCACCCTGCACATACCACCGCCATCTGTCTCCATCTAACAAGACAAAACCACCTACAACATCGTCATTTTCTTGAATATAGCCATTCTTTCGGACAGACAGCACAAGTTTTACCAGCCGATTAGCCTCAATCATAACCTTCCTATCCGAAACGTTTGGAAGATCCAAAGATTCGTCTGAAGTGAATCCGAATCGATTGTTTTCGCTCTGAATGTCGTTCATTAGGAAATCTCTCATTTCCCTAGGCGGTGTTGGGCTCCAAGGATAACAATACTCATAAGGATGACTATTACTATCGAAGACCTCCTCTTCTTTGCTAAGTCCTAAATAGTCATTGGCGGTTGTCAAATTGACCATCTCACCATATTTCTTTAGGATAGAGAAAGCCTGCTCTTTCATTGTGCCTACGTGAGTGTCCTTGAGTGCTAAAACAAACGGATGGTAGGTATTTCCAGTGAGTTTATAAAACCTTAAACCGTTTGCTTTTCTTACTGGAAGGGTGAGAATAGTATGTGGTAAACTATTTAGATAAGGTAGCTCCCGAGGATCATTGCCAAAAGTCCGTATAGGATCTATTTTTTTTTCTTGTAACAAATATCCAAGGTTCCATGAGATATGCCATAGGATTTTGTGGGTTAGCTTCTTTATCATTCTTTTCAAAGATTTAAAAACTCAAACCTGAAACATCCCCTCCAGTCTCTTCTTGTGTTCCCTTCTCGACTCAACTTCGGCGAGTATTTTATTACTATATTTATCGCCTAAAAGCGAAATATAAAAGAGGGCATCTTGTTCATTGTCTGAAGAATGAACACCATTGTAGTCACTACTTTTAAACCCCAAGCCGTTGACCCGGTTGCGGTATTGGTATTTCGCCACCAGGTTGTTACTATTGGTCATCCGGGGCTGCTTTTTTGACTCCTCATCGTTAAGTGGTTTCGGACTAGGATCAAAGGCAATTACAAGCGCCACAGGCTCCCCTCCGGAAAACTTATAAGGACCTTGGTCCCACTTACCGCCGCGAATGCGGGAAGCACAAATATCCTTTTCCTTCGCGTCGAGCATCTTAACATCAACCACATCAAAAAGAAATTCTTTCTCTAAGAATGTGTTGAAATCGTCTAATAGGCCATCCTTTACCAGCCGTTCCCTGACTACATACACAATAAGATCCCCACCCCTTGCATCCGAGAACAGTGGTCTTTGCAAGAATGCCAATTCAGGCTTTATCTCTACAAGCTTGGTGAGCGTATCGTCGGCAGGAGAAAAATCCCGCTCTTCCAGCCACTGATAAATACCCTGAACGGTCATGTCTACATCAAGATCCAGCGCCTTTGCCTGATTGTTGAGTATGGTCGGGTATTCATGCTCTGCATCAGAACTTTGGATGTAAAAACCCGGTAGGCCCGATCCTATGCCCTTATGAAAAATTGCATGATACGCAAGGGACGCAAAATAAAGCTGGGGGGAGGGAACATATGCGCCTAGGTATAATACCTTGGTATTCAGCAATGTACTCCCGAGATTAGATTGAAAATAAGGAAGCCCCCTATGGCTGCCAAAGTTGCTTCCCGTCAATGTATAGATGTCGCATTTATCTCCTGTTCCATTGTTACGGAAGGTTACCAGATCCTTCATGAGATCCCGGTGTTCATCTCTGACCAAAATATCCAGGTCTTCTCCCTCTGGAATTTCCGGCAAATTCTCCCACCAACGTAACAGTACATAATCTACCTTTCTCTTGTTTAAAATCTCCAAAAATCGCATACGGCCAATGCCTTTTCTGATGTAGACCCTGGGGGATTTTACCGGCTTGATATAATATCTCAGCAGCCAATAAACCTTCAAAAACTTGTAGTAGTAATTAACTAAAAATTCAGGCATTAGATTAACAATTTACACCTCCTGCAATTCAACCATCCGTTGAAACCGGGGCGACTTTATGATCAATTCCTCAAAAGAACCTTCGTCTACTATTTCACCTTTGCTTAATATAATAATGCGATCTGCATTTTTGATGGTCGATAGACGATGAGCTACCATTAGCAAGGTATATTTCCCTTGCAATTCCTCCATCCCTTCCTGTATCGCCTTTTCCGTTTCGGAATCTAAGGCAGAAGTAGCCTCATCCAAAATCAAGATATCTATGTCCTTATAAAGTTCTCTCGCTATCGACACGCGCTGTCGTTGTCCCCCACTTAGATTAATGCCGTTGTTCCCTAATTTTGAATGTTCCTTATCGGGTAAACTATGAAGAAACTCCGCCAATGAGGCCCGGTTGATGGCCTGCTCAAACCGAAGATAACTTTCTGGCGAGTAAGCTTCCCAAAAGGTCACGTTATTGAAAATAGTATCGTTGAAAATAACGGGATCTTGGGTGATGTAGCCAATGCGCTTTTGGTAAGACGCGATCTGGAGCTTTTCCCTATCGATACCATCAACATCCATATATCCTTCGTCCAAGGGAATTAGCCCCGCCAAGACATTGACCAATGTAGTTTTCCCGCTTCCACTTTCGCCCACAAATGCCACCGCCTGGTTCTTCTGGATGCTTAGGTTGATGTTTTTGAGAACGGGCATATTGTTATAGCTGAAACTGGCGTTTACAAGGTTTATCTGATGCTTGAAATGGCCAGTCTCGATCTCACCTTCCGTTTCCCTGTTGTCATTTAACCTTTGCTCAAAATCGATCATATTTTCCATAGATCCGGAAACTGCCAAAAAGCCATTATAGGAAGCCTGCATCAACATTAAAGCGGTAAGTGCTCTGTAAAAAAACAGCAAGCTTATTAATATCGTCCCTAATGATCCGCCCAAAACATTGACCTGCATAAGAATTACCGCACTGACTATTATAATGAGAAGGGGTTCCCGGGTGCCTGCGATAATAGCTCCTAACCGCCCCATTTTCCTGTTGGATTCTTCGATATAGTCGATAATTCCTAAAAGTTTTTTGCTGTATGTCTTCAAAAGACCTGTCGCTTTTAAATATTTGAAGTTATTGACAAACTGGATGATATATCCTTGATAAAAATTCGTGCCCCGCGTAAGTTTACGGGAAGCCTCCTCGGTAGCAGTATAAATCTTTTTGTATATAAAGTTGGTCAATCCACCTCCAATGCAGATCAATAAGGCGAATTTTGGATCTACAAAAAATGCGAACATCATATAAACAACGACCATTACCAATTGCTGAACGACCCCAAAGTACTGCTGAAATGCAGTGGATAACTTCGAAACCTCCGCCGATAAGGCATTTTGAATTCTTCCAGAATCTGAAAGAACAAATGACGTATAAGACATTTCACTCATCAGCAGTGTCAACCTTGTCCTGATATTTTTTACAAAATATTGCTTTAAATTGACCTCATATATGGAACTGATATAAACAGCCAGTCCCTTAAAAATAAAAAATGAGGATATTATCAACAAGACATTGGGCAGGCTAAAGGACATTCCTATACTTTCCATCCCTTCTATCAAAAATCCTAAATTCCCGAGTCCGTCAGTACTAACCTCCTCCGCATTATTGGCTATTTCCAATAGAGGTAAAAACATGGCTAAGCCAAATCCGTCTAGAACTCCCACTGATATATTAAGGCCAATCCTGACAAAAACGCGGTGCTTCAGCCTTTGATAAAAATAAACAAAGCTTTTGAAATACCTTTTTATGAAAATCTTTAAGTAACGGTTTGCCATGATGTTCAGAAATTCCTAAATGAACCTATGCAATAGGCTTGGCTTCTTTTCCTTTCCATTGCTATGTCCGTAGCCATAGCCATAGCCGTAAACTGTGCCCGTATCTTTGGTGGCATCATTCAATACAATCATAGAATTCTTTAGCCTCTTGTTGATGTAAATATCCTGGTTCAAAGCAAGATGGTTTTTGAAAGAATAATTATAGCGTATAATATAAACTGTAGAATCGGCATATTGTGCTAGACTAAATGTGTCCGCCACTTGTCCAACCGGCGAAGAATCCATGACGATATAATCAAAATTCTGCTTAAGCCCTTCGATCATATGCCGTACCTTCGAACTCATCATTAATTCTGCGGGGTTGGGGGGGATTTTACCCCCGCTGATTCCAAAGAGGCCTCTCACCTCGTTTATGGGGCTTATTAAATCATCCAGAGTCAAATCATCGGAAACCAGATAATCTGTGATACCCAATGGCTCTTCATGCCCTAGGCTCTTCATGAGATTTGACTTGCGAAGGTCGAAATCAAGAATTAACACTCTTTTACCCGAAATTGCCAGACTGGCTCCCAGATTGACGCTGAAAAATGACTTACCCTCCCCACTTCTACTGGACGTCACCAATATGACTTGATTACTTTTACCCAAATTCGCAAAATGTAAATTGGTGCGTACCAAACGAAATGTTTCGGCGATTACAGAATTATTTCCTTCTGTTACCTGAATCTTATTACTATTCTCTCCGCGAAAGATCTCTCCCAATACAGGCATGTTAGTAGCACGTTCAACTTCCTTCCGGCTAGAAATCTTGTCGTTAAGCAGATCTTTGACGTAAATAGACGCGATAGGTATAAAAAGTCCTAAAAGAATGGCCGCAAGGTAAATTGAGGAATTACTATTATTAACGGGATAATCACTTGCTTTGGCTTCATCAATAGTTCTGGAATTGGAAGCCGTAGATGCCAAAGCTAAGCCTGTTTCCTCCCTCTTCTGTAACAAGAACAAATAGATCTGCTGCTTGATGCTTTGCTGCCGATTGATTTCCAACAATTCCCGTTCGATCGAAGGAACTTGGCTAATCCTAGACTGAAACTGCGCCGTGTTGGCTTCCAGATTATTCATAGTAATCATTAAGCCGGCCTTTATATTTCTTAAGTTTTCCTGAATGTTTGCCTTTAGATTCGACAGTTGATCATCCAAATTTAAAATTATTGAACTGTTGGGCTGAGCAGTTCGGAGCATCCGTTGCCTTTCCAGCTGCAGTTCATTGTATTTTGACAGCAAATTATTTAAAGTCGGATCCTGGATGTTAAGCGAACTGGGAACCAACTTCAATTCCTCCTGACTCACATAGTCCTCTAGGGAATTGATAATATCCAACTGCAGCTCATAATTGACCAACTCCTTATTGTATTCATTGGCGGCCTGCATATACATCTGTGCATTAGAACTGACATCCGTCAATTCATTTTGTCGCTTGTACTGCTCAACATTTTTTTCTACATCAGAGAGTTCGGTAGAAAGGAAGGCGATTCTATCATCCAAAAAGTCCATGGTGTTCAGCTCCACCAGCGTCTTATCTTCAATGGTTTCTTGATTATACACCTCCACCAATTTACTGAGAATCATGGCACTTCTTTGTGGAACGGCATCGATAAGGGATAATTTAAGCACGTTGGCATCCTTGTGCTCCAGGCTTATTCGTAGTTTTCCACTATAGAGATCGGCCAGCTTGGTGACATCATGAAACCTTACAATGATATCTTTTGATTCCTGGACATTAGAAGAGCCAATGACAGTAAAGGTAGCATAGGATTTTTTGATCTCTTGGCCAAACTTATGATTAGACCTTTTTTCCTCTCCATCTTTTCCCTCCACTAACACAAAGTGGTTGTTGTCTAAAAATGATAGCCTTACTGACTTACCATAGGCAGACGGATCCAATCTGCTTATCAGTAAAGAAATCGGAAGATCTTTTTCAAATACTTCAACTTCTTTAAATTTCCCCTCCACAAAATAGCTGGTATTCATGGATAGCTCTGACAACACCCTTTGCATCAAATTTCTTGATTTAAGAATTATGATCTCATTTCGGATGCTATTGTTAGACCCCATATCACTTAACCCTCCAGATATCCCGCCTGAAAAAACACTGTTTCCCTCGCCTTTAATTAATAAAGTACTACTTATAGCATATTCGGGAGTATACGTATACCTTACATGGAAAAAAGCACCTGCAAAACATACACAAACAGTCAAAATATACCAATACCAATATTTGAGGTATTTAAAAACTAACTCCTTAATATCTACCGATACCGGATCTCCGACACCTGGCTGAAACAATCCTTTGCCCGTATGCATTTATTCTAATACAAATCTTGTTAATAATAATGTGGCAATCGAAATCACCGAAAATGCGAGCGATATATTGCTTCTGGCTAAACTAGCCTGTTCCGCCTTAGCCCTCACCGGCTCCACATAAATCAGGTCATTTTGTTGTAAATAAAAATGAGGAGAGGAAAAGACATCTTTTTTATTTAAATCTAACCTTACAGTAGACCTAACACCATCTTTCACCCTGATCAACAATATGTTTTCCCTTTTCCCATAGGCGGTTAGATCCCCCGCGAGACCAATTGCCTCCATAATATTGATGTTTTCGGTTGACACAGGAAAAGTACCGGGATTACTGACTTCACCGAGGACGGTAACCTTAAAGTTGAGCAACTTAATGTTGACAATTGGGTTCTTAGCCTCTTTTTCAAGAAGATCAGTAAGCTTTTCCGTAGCTTCATTTATCGTCAATCCACCAAGAACGACTTTTCCCAATATGGGGAAATTTATAGCACCGTCCTTGTCTACTCTATACCCTTCATTGGACGAGGAGCCAACGTTAACGGAACCACTACCCACACTTGGAATTACTCCACTGTTGAACAGGAGGTTAGTTTCTGGATTTAGAGTATTTACCCTAATACTCACATAATCCGTGGGCTGGATCCGAGGCTCCGATAAATTTGTTATAGCTTCGGTGGTCACACCTGTCACTGGCAAATCACTAAAATAAATAAGATTACGTGTCGAGCAAGAGGATATCGAAAAGAGTATCAATAGGAAATAAATATATTTTTTCATCAGATTGTAAAGTCTTTTTGGCAATTAGAAAATGAGGCCGGGGTTTGTTTGGGCTACTCCTCTAAAAAAGCCGGCATAATTATTGATATATTAAAGAACAAGTAACAAGTGGTCATGCGGTTGGAAAAAGCAGTAAAAGGTCTCTGTTGTTGGAACCCACAGCTTCGCCGCGTCAGTCCCATGTACTTAATTTTTTAGAAGGCGGCGCCTTGATATGAAAGTTACACAACAGTCAATAAGACATTTCTGACGCTGCATTTCAAGCAGTCCATCGCCGCAAAATCCTTATAGATACTGATTATATTTCCTTAAATTTCTTCTCAGCTATTGATTACGATAAAAGCCGGTACTTTAAATGATTTCCAACACCGGGGAACACCCCCTTCATACGCTTAAACAATCCAGAGAAAAGCCCGCAGCTCCTAAAGTTTGATATGCATTAAATTATATGTAAAAAGCATTTAAATACGTTCATTATTCAAATATAGAGATTTAAAGTGTATCCGCTAGTATAGTCTGCAAATTTATTTCGATTTATCTATGAAGGAGGACAAAAAATATTGAAAGTCTAACTAAAATATTACAAAAAATTCTTAGTATCCGCTATGACCTACAATAAATCGTGGTATTTGTCAACTTTTTATATTGATATTCCTATTAAAAATATATAGGAATATTAAATTGGTTCTTCAAAAAAAAATTGGTTGCCCGTTTGTTTTGGTTATTGGAAGAGAGGGAGAAAAATGCTCGTTTTTCCTAAAAAGCAACATATAATTCCAAACGGACCTTGTACAGACTTGAAGAACTCTGCTTATTTATTGTAAGGAAAGGCACCGATATTAACCTGCCACGCCATGAAGCTAAGCTTCACCTATCCTTGTTTCATCAAGCTATAGCAGAGGCAGCCAAAAGGCCGACTGAGGAACGGTGCAACAAAAGACCATTTGTACACGAGGAAAATTCAGTGGGAATGCCAGGACACTCTAAAACAGCACAACTACCCAAACATGTTTTGGGCTGCAGTGGTAAAATAAAAATGCCGAGACTTCATTCAACGGCTCAAAAAATACTGATAAAGTCTCATCTTACCCAAAGCTTCAAAATAAAAAAGGGATTAAGAAGGTGAATTGTCTGGCTATCGCGGAGGAGACAGTCAACTCAGCAATTTCGCTGTCGGTTACCTAAAACTTGAGACTAGAACAAATCCAAACCAGCTCTTAAAATAGCTTCTTTTTCTGCACCGTCATTATTCCAAAAAAATCACTCAATCGTAACTTTTCCCCTTCTTCAACAAATCTTCCGTTAAGCGGTTTAAGGCCTCCACTTTATATTCGAAGTCACCTTTTAAGGTCTCCCGGTACTGGTGGATATTCTCGACCATCTCGTTGATGTCCTCAGGAATGACTTCTTCCAAAAGCTGCCTCAACCGTTTGGCAGTGGTGGGAGATTTCCCGTTGGTGCTGATTGCGATCTTAACATTCCCTTTTGTAACGATTCCTCCCAAGTAAAAGTCACAAAGCTCAGGCGTATCCGCTACATTCACCAGCAAACAACGCTCCTTCGCATCCAGATGAATCTGTCGATTAATGTCCTTATCGTTGGTGGCAGCGATGACGATGTGCTTCCCTGCTAAATATTTTTCATGATAAGCATCAGCTATTAAAGTAACATGCGGATGCTGGCCCGCCAAATCCCTTACCTCGTCCCAAGTTTCCTTTGCTACCACCGTAACGTGTGCCTGGGGACTTGATTTGAGCAAAAAAGTCAGCTTCTCCAACCCCACCTTCCCAGCCCCTATCAACAAAGTGTTTAACTGGCTAACCTTTAAGAATATGGGATAAAGCTCGTTCATGTTTTTAGGGGAAAGGTCTATAATTAAAAAATAGCCCTGTTGTTTGGATAATCAGGAGACTGATCTGTTGCACCAAAAGCCGGGTGTAAATCAAGGCACTTCAACGGCAAACGCTTCTTTATAAATTTCCATAAGCTGGGGGCTTTCCTTGACCACCTCCCCTATAATAATAACCGCAGGTGCTCCTATCCCGGAAACAAGAACTTTGTGTTCAATATCATCCATCCTTCCTGCCACGACCTTTTCACCGTCAGTCGTTCCATTCTGGATAAGGGCTATGGAAACGGATGACTTACCATATTGCTTATATAGCGTGACAATCTCAGGCAACTTCTTTGTGGCCATCAGTACCACTACAGTAGCGGTAGATTGCACCGCCAACCGAAGATCCCTGGACAACTGCCCGGAAGAAGTAGTTCCTGTGATGACCCAAAAGCTTTCAGATACGCCTCTTTTGGTCACAGGTATCCCCTGACTTGCCGGAACGGCAACACTGGAGGTAATTCCCGGGACAACAGAAGTGGCTATGCCAAATTTGTTAGCGTAGTCAATTTCTTCTGCCCCGCGACCAAACACGAAGGGATCACCGCCTTTTAGCCTCACCACATGCCCATATTTGAGCGCATAGTGAACAATCAATTGATTGGTTTCATCTTGAGGATTATCCCTGCTGCCATTCCTTTTCCCTACATATATTTTTAGGGATTTTTCGGGAGCATGCTGCAGCAAAGTTTTATCCACCAAGGCGTCATACAATACCACATCTGCTTTGCCCAAAGCCAAAACACCCTTTAATGTGATCAACTCAGGATCACCGGGTCCGGCTCCGACGAGCGTCAAACGGGGTTCAATTTTTCCACTCATGCCATTACTTCCTTTGCTCTGTATTCATTGAGAAGATGATAAAAACGCTCTGCCTGCTCATAATATTGCTGGGCAAATTCATGCGTCGGCTCATTGTCTTTAATCTGATAGACCAAATCCGAAAAACTACCTTCCAGATTGATTTTCCCAACAGAGACAAATACTTCATCGAACTGCTCAACAATATTGGCATACGAATTGGCACTTCGGCCCTCGGTCAAAAGGATTGCCTTGGCGCCATTAATCATACTGGCGTAAGTGTGGTAGATGCTATCAGACCATTTATGTTGCTGCATGGCTTCTTCTGAATTGGCCAATTTTTCTCCGGATTCCAACAGCAGGGTAGCAACCAGATCAATTACTACTCCGGCACATTCCCCAACACCTATTGCCGTTACATAAGCCTCGTCATTACCCCAGTCGGTATAATCTGATTCCACTATATCTTCAGTACTGGCCAATGATTTGAGTATGTCGTAAAAATAAAGCTGTCCTTGCCTATCGTAATAATCCAGGAACACCTCATTTTCCAAGGCATTTTCTTGATAATCATTCAAAAGAATCCTTAAAGCCTGGGGTCCTCGCTTGCTGGGTATTTTGATCACTTTATCGGCAAATCTCCCCTCACCATTCCCCAAAGTCCCGCCGCCCAACAGTACCTGCAAGGCTGGGACAACAGATTTCCCTACTTTCATAGACATTCCCTGAAAACCGATGGAAGCCATGTTATGCTGGCCGCAGGCATTCATACAGCCCGATATCTTGATGTTCAGGTCCTTGTTGAACAGGTATTGGGGGTATTCATTGAAAACTACTTCTTCCAAGACCTGTGCGGCACCGGTACTGCTGGCGATACCAAGGTTACAAGTATCCGTGCCTGGACATGCAGTGATATCCCCCAAGGTATTGTAACCGTAAGCTACCATATCCAGTTTCTTCAGCTCCTGATAGAAAAAAGGAACCAACTCTTCCTTCACGTCCCGGATGATAAAATTCTGTCTTAGGGTAAACCTCAACTCGTTATTCCCATAGGCTTTAATTAAATCGGCAAGCTTTCGGGCTTCTTTTGTATAAAAATCGCCTAAATGGATTTTTACTCCAATAGAAACATACCCTTTTTGCTTCTGGGGAAGGATATTCGTCAATTTCCAGCGTTCATAAGCCAGTTCATTGGGCTCTTCAACCACGGGAACAACTGGGTTGGGAAGCGATAGCTGGGCCTCGTAGCTTTCGTAATCGATAGGATAGTTTTTGAACGGAAGCGCTTTTTGCTCTTCCTTTACTTTTTGCAAAAACTCATCGGGTCCCCAGGCTTTGATCAAGAATTTCATTCTTGCCTTCATCCTTTTGGCCCTTTCGCCATACCGATCAAAAATCCTGATCACACCTTCTATATAAGGAATTAACTGGTCCGCTTCGAGAAAATCCAATACGCTATCTGCCGCCCGGGGCTGAGAACCCAACCCTCCTCCAAGAAGCACCTTAAATCCTCGGACGGAATTTCCGTTGATTTCCCGGATCTTTGGAATAAATCCCAAGTCATGGAGATAGCTTAACGCGGTGTCTTCGTCGCTGGCAGAAAACGCTATTTTGAATTTCCTACCCATTTCTTGGTTGATGGGGTTCCTCAGCAAATACCTGAAAGTAGCATCGGCGTAAGGCGTTACATCAAATGGCTCCTTAGGATCTACCCCTGCCGTTTCGGAGGCAGTTACATTTCTTACTGTATTCCCACAAGCCTCGCGGATGGTCACATCGTCCCGATCCAGTTCAGCCCAAAGCTCCGGCGTTTTATCAAGGCTCACGTAATGGATCTGGATGTCTTGTCGGGTGGTGATATGCAACCTCCCCGTGGAATACTTATCAGATACGTCACAGATCCGGTGAAGCTTTTCGGAGGTAACTTTTCCATAGGGCAGCTTGATTCTCACCATCTGTACGCCAGGCTGTCGTTGGCCATAAATGCCACGGGCCAGCCTCAGGCTTTTGAATTTATCTTCGTCGATTTTGCCATTTCTGAAAAGCTCGATTTTTTTGGCCAATTCAATGACGTCCTTTTCAACTACGGGATTCTCTATTTCTGTTCTAAAACTTTGCATGAGGAAGTTCTTTTCATCACCCAAGCGCCGGTGTTGCCACCTCGCGGGGATTGTGGACCAAGAATTTAAATTTTGCTAACCGCATTTTCATCGGAGAGGACATTAGAATGCAGGCCACACTCCTTGTGGGAAGCCTCCCACCACCACCTGCCGGCCCGTGGATCTTCTCCAGGTGATATGGCACGTGTACAGGGGGCGCAGCCTATACTTACAAAGCCTTTGTCGTGAAGGGGGTTATAAGGAATGTTGTTCTGATCGATATAAGATAGCATTTCATCCATCGTCCAGTCAAGTAAGGGATTAAACTTGAGGATTTGGTTGCCCTCATCCCATTCCAACTTTTTCATTGCACTTCTGTTGGAGCTTTGTTCCGCCCTAAGGCCAGTGATCCAGATGCTGTTTCCCTTCAATGCCCGCTTCAAAGGCTCGACCTTACGAACATAACAGCAACCTTTTCTATTTTCCGGAGAATCGTAGAATGCGTTTATACCTTTGGTCTTTACGAAATCTTCCACGGAAGCTGTGTTGGGATAGTAGGTCGTGATGTCAAGGCCATACTTGACGATGGTTCTCGCCAGAAGATCATAGGTCTCGTAAAATAATCTCCCGGTGTCAAGCGTAAATATGTTGACATCCAAGTTGTTTTTGGCAATCATTTGGGTAATCACCTGATCCTCCTGACCTAACGAAGTAGAAAATACCACTTTATCGGGAAATAAATCGCATAACAAAGCAATGGCTTCCACTGGATTAAGTCCCTCTATTTCTCTGGAAAGATCTTCTATTGAGCTTGACTGGATCATAGTTAGATTTTTTTCAATAGCTATCTTGCAAAATTATACAAAACCTATCAATTTTATAGGCTTAATGGAAAAAAATTACCATTCTTCTTGCACGATATCCTCTAAACTCTTCATGCTCAATATCTTAAGTGTTTCATCCCTCACTTGAGCCATTACCTTATTCAAGCCGCAGGTCGCCTGATCATGGCATTCCTCACACGGCTCATAGTAATTGAGGCTTACACAGGGAAGCAAAGCGATAGGTCCGTCAAGCATTCTGATAACGGTGGATAAGGGAACATCCTTAGGCTCCTTGATCAAATAATACCCCCCGCCTTTTCCCTTTTTACTGCCAAGGAAACCCGCTTTTTTAAGTTCTAAAAGTATGTTTTCCAAAAACTTATGGGAGATGCCATATTCCTGGGAGATTTCTTGGATTAATATGGCCCCCTTTTCTTTATGTTTGCTGAGATACGTCAATGCATGGAGGGCGTACTTGGTCTTCTTTGATAGCATATACAAAAATAGGATTTTTATTTAAGGTAGCATTAATTCCCATATTAATCAAATTTTGGTGAAGAGGAGCCCATTGGGCAAGCAGGTAAAATTGGCTCACTAAGGGCGAGAGCCAAACTACAGGTAGCCTAACAGCACTCCAGGTTGGCCATTAGTAAATTTTCAATCTTGATCCGAGTCCGTATTTACAAATTATATATATCGCAATAAAAAACGCATTAAATTAATTATTATGTAAACTTTATGTATTTCCATTGATTTATTTTTATTCAAAGGAAAGTTTTATTAGTTTTGAAGCATCAAACAAAGACAAAAGAGTTCTTTGATACTGTAGGGTGTTGAAATTGGCAGACAAGCCCTCCTGTCCCGGGGGTGGGGATCACAGGATAAAGCAAATATCGAGCTCGTGTTTGCCTAACTGCTCCGTGGAGGTTCGAGTCCTTCTCCTACAGCTGGTTATTTTGGGTTTATTGTTAATTGATTAAAGCTATGGGACAATGTTCCATAGCTTTATTTTTTTCAGGAATACCTCTTACTCCAAGAGCGCACTTTTTCCGCGTAAACAATAAATTTCTCAGTGGGATATAAGACCTAAATTTTGTTCGCCCACATCATTAGACATAATAGAAACAACCCATAAAATATCGAAATTCAACAGAATGTTGACTAGAGGAAAATTCGGTCAATCAATACAAATTGCTTAATTAAAAAAATTTTAATAAGTTTTTTGCTATTTAGTAAACGAAACCGTACCTTTGTGTTGTTAAAAAGTATTGAAGTATTGTAGAAATCGACAGGGAACCCACCTGTCCTCGGGATGGAGATTTTAGAACAAACAGATACATAAGCATGTTTGTTCATAGGATTTCCGGAGGTTCGAATCCTTCTCCTACAACTGGTTATTTTGGGTTTATTGTTAATTGATTAAAGCTATGGAATCTTGTTCCATAGCTTTATTTTTTTTTGTAGGCGCTCCAGACCCAGTTTTCCCGTAATTTGGCTTACATGAATTCTTGAGCAAAAAATTCCCGCTTAGACACCGAGTCAAAAAAACAGAAACTTCTCTGAGAAGACAAACATGAAAGCCTTGGCGTATTCTGCCGCCTTTCTTCAAAGGTCAACCTAAGAATCTGCCATACACGACGAGCCGATGGCCTTAAGCCAGTATGGCCTGCGACTCCATTATTGCCTTTTCATGCGCTTCCTTGCTGCCACTTATTTTTTGATCACTTTGAAAATGTCCTTCCCACCATCACTGGTCTGCACAATGACCACATAATTTCCCGGCTTCAAACCCACAAGATCTACCTCATATCGGTTGTCCGGCATTTTTTTCGGTTTTAAGCTGTAGTTCAACAAGTAGTCGCTATTAACCAGTGACACATGAACTACCTCGGTGGGCGAATAGAACCTAATCTTGTCCATCGTCGGGTTAGGAAATGGCAGGTAGCTTTTTACATAATGGGAATTGTCGACCCTCATCACGTCCGAGTAGGCAAAGGCACCATCTAGGTCAATTTGTCTGATGCGGTAATAAACCTTGCTACTCATAAATTGGGTATCAGCAAATTGATAGACCTTCTTCTGGGTAGAATATCCCTGCGCCCGCACAGAATGATCAAACATTTCCCAATCCTTTCCATTATAAGAACGCTCCAGTTCAAAATGGCTGGTATTCTGTTCCTGTATGGTCTCCCATGTCAGGCAGTTTGCCGGACCGCAGGCTTCGGCAGCTACTTCGCCCCATTCGAGGGGAAGGATACTGAAGGGATCTCCAGAATAATTAAAGGAAATAGAATTGCCATAAATATTCTCAAAATACTCTAAAGTGAAATAAAGGTACATTCCTCTATCTATTGCCAAATCATTTTTGATCTCTCGCTTCCTATTATCAACAGCTCCCCCAGTAGTCCAATTGTAGATGGCATAATTGCCAGGAAGATCATCATCAGTCCCTAGATAATTCCCTTGACCGTCCTGTATTATCAGTCTAAAACCATCGTCCCCCACTATCTCATAATTATAAGTGCCTGGGTCTACCCATATTTTCATTTTATACCTAATGGAAAATTTGTCAGTAAAAAATTCACAGCCACCATCCAGTGTCGGATAATATTTTTGATCTCCACCAAAACCTTGTGAGAAAACAGGCGGCTCCTTGACCCGTCCTAAAAAATCGGCTGCATCAAAACCGCCTTCAAAGGATGCCACATATCCGCTATAAACATAGCCGATCCACTCTTTGTCTCCGAAAGGAGTTTGATCAATGTTCTCAACCTTACATAATTCTACTTTTAAGGCATTTGAAATATAGTCTATGCCTCCCGAAGTCGCCCGGCGGTGGTAGTAACGAACCCCTTGAAACTGATCGGTACTTCCTATATAGGCAGGGATATCATAAACTTCAGAATCCGAATTAGGTAGCGGGGTCCATGTCGAGGGATCTGGATTATTGGAAGTATTATAATACCATTTGTATGTTATCGGCAAATTTCTGTTGGGAAATTCAGCGGGCGCCAGGGAGGTAAAGGCAACGGGATCGGGATTGATACTGCTGATCCTCTGATCCCCCGCAATGACTCCGGGACCGTAATACCGCTCAATGGTAAAACCCACCTTGTTATAAATACTCAATTCATAATACCTCAACTCCATATTTAACACAAATCCCGCGAGCTGGGTCACATAATAACTTCTGGCATTGCCGGGAAGATAATCCTGTCGGATCCACCTATCATGGACTGCCGTTCCATTAATGTAAAGCCTGGCGCCGTCATCACTGTTCACAGTGATTTTATAAGTACCTATAGCCGGCAGCGTATACCTTCCCTTGAACACCACGCCGAAATAAGATAAACGAGTGCTACAGCCTTCCTCAGTTATATCGGCGTATTGCTCGTCATTTGAAGGAGCGCCGTAATTCCCGAAATCCGTTTCAAAATTAACCGAATTCGGATGCAGATATTCAGCCCTTAAAACGCCTTTGTACTGGCCTGTAGCCATAAAGCTTTCCGCATTAGGATTTTCGCCGACAGGAAGCTGGTAAACATGCCCTATCCATCCATCAGTGGAGGGCGCCAAATCACGGTCACCAGAAGGGTGGCAGGTCTCCTGAGAATAGCCTAAAAAAGGGCGAAACAGAAATAAAATTATAAAAATTATTACTTGTCCGGCATTGAAATTGAAAATTCCCAAAACGAAATCATTTATTTAAAAATCATATTTCTCTATACAAGATACAAATTTAATGATTTAAAACGATTATTGGCATGAGGTGGCAAAAAAATTATTCCAACAAATACCCGGTGGATTTGTGTACCGTCAAAAAATAAGAAAGGGTAAAAAACCTGTTTTTAAAATACAAATTACACCAAGCGTCTCTTCCAGTACCCCGATTTATAAAAAGCAAAGGCTACCGCCCCCGTAATCAGGTTGGAAATAGGAAAGGCCCACCAAATACCCTCATAACCTAATGAGGTATGGTAAGACAGTCCATAAGCCAGGGGGAAACGGAGAACCCATAGGCCAAAAATTGAAATCATCATTGAGGCCTTGGTAAAGCCTGTACCGTTGAACACGCCGTTAAGAACTTGTTGAATTCCCATGAAGCCAAAACTTAATGACATGATTTTAATAAACAGCGCACCGTCTTGAATCACGTCAGGCTCATCTGGAACAAAAAATGCAGTAAGGTTTTCCGCAAACACAAAGAAAAGTACTCCCAAAACCGATAAACCAAAAAAGGAGACCTTATAACTCAGGTTCCCAATTTTCTCAGCCCTGCTAATCTTCCCCGCACCGATGTTTTGCCCCACCAGGGTGGTAGTGGCAATGGCTAGACCTAGTGCAGGCACAATTACCAAGCTTAAAATCCGGGATCCTATCCCATACGCCGCCACCACCTCGCTTCCAAAACTGGTAACAAGGACAACCATCATGGTCATCCCAGCCGCACGGGTAGATTGTTCAAAACTGGAAGGAAGACCAATTTTGAATATTTTCTTTACGAACGCCATATCAAAATGCATGTCAGTCCGGCGGATCTTAATTCCTTGACGTCCCCGCCACAGAATATACATACCCGTCACGGCCGAAATCGCCTGGGTAAGGACACTGGCGACCGCGGCTCCGGCTACCCCATAACCAGGGATAGGCCCTAACCCATAAATAAATAAAGGATCCAGCACAAGGTTTAGGAAAACTGTGCCCATAATGATGTACATGGGAAGCAATACATTTCCTATTCCCCGCATCAGAGACTGGAACACGAAAAACATAAATAAAAAAATGAATCCGTAGGACGAAATTTGAAAATAAGCAACGGAGTCCGCCAAAATTTCGGGGCCCGCCCCCACCATACGCATCATGGGCTCTGCTGCGAAATTCCCCACCACAGCCAAAAGTGCCGACACCAAAAAAACCACCAAGACTGTCTGAGAGGAACTAAAATCTATCATCCGCTGATTATTTGCCCCTTTGTATTGCGACACAATCACCGTCCCTGCCAAAGTAAGTCCTCCTCCTAAAGACAAGACCAGAAATAAGATCGGGAAGCTTAAGCTCACAGAAGCAACGGCATTGGCTCCTAGCCGACCCAACCAAAAGGTATCTATGAGCTGATAAGCACTTTGGAGTATATTGGAAAAAATAATAGGCAAAGCAATGGAAACCAATGAACTTAATATTTTCCCTTCTGTGAATTTTTTCGGTTTTTTGTCCATGAAAAATTTATTGGTATGTAGTTAACCCATGATAAAGGTCAAATAGTTCTCATCGAAAAGAACGGATCGCATGGCAGATCTGCTTAAGCCATCTAGAGCCAGCACATTTAACATTCATTAATATTTTATATTGAACTTTAACACTTGAAGAACCATTTATTACTATAGAATTCAAAAAACGATCCAACTCAAGTCGTCAAACGGCATTGAATTCCTCGTCAGCAGCAAGATTCTAAAAATCTTTGTCAGTCTCACACCCTGGTTCAGCTAAAAACAACAGCACATATAAAGCAGCCAATCAACATGAAGAAATGGTTTCCTTTTCTATTTTTGGTTTTACTATCCTTTACGGCCTGTAAAAAAATTAATCCTGATAAACCCAGTTTTAAAGGGGAACCCATAGCCTTGCCTCCGGCGTTATCGACGATCAACATACCACTAGAAATCCCACTGCGCTATCTAGAGGATCATTTGAACAAGGGATTAAATGAACTTCTCTATTCAGACAGAGGCTTGGCGGTCAGTGATGGGGTGTTTACGGATATAGAAGTGTTTCGAACCGGCGACATGAAATTGGCCTCAAATGGCGAGAACAGTCTACGGGTTAAGCTTCCGATGCGGCTTAAGGGATCGCTAACGATCGAAAAAAAGATATTTGGTCAACTACTCTCCACTTCAATTCCTTACGATGAAGCGCTAAGCCCGGAAATAAGTTTCACTCCTGAAATAGGCAAGAATTGGGATGTCGCCATCAACAACTTAAAAATAGAAAGTTGGGGAAGATCCTTGCGGTATAGCTTGCTCGGGTATGAGGTCGATTTCGACCCGCTTATCAGGAAGCACATAGAAAACATGTTACGGACACAATTAGGAAATGATGGGCTGTCGAGGATCAGTTTTAGAAACCTGGTCGGTGAAACGTGGAAGGCTTTCAGTGAACCAATTAAAGTCACACAGGACAATATCGAGGCATTCATTTATACCGTTCCCAAAAAAATAAGGATCAATGAACAACTTACCTCGGACAACAAACTCCGACTAAACATCGGCATCGAAGGCGAAGTGATTTCCCATGTCGGACAACGGCCGCAGACCCAACCCGGTCCCCTACCCGGACTTTTTTACAACGGGGACACCAGCAACCGTCTAGATATTACCCTCCCATTGGCTATTTCTTATGCCGCCCTGGATAATTATCTAAATCAAGAACTGGCCAATAAGGTGTTTAGATTAGATAAACAAACGACCATACTTCCGAAGAATCTCTCCACACAAAGCTTTGGAGATAGAACACTCCTCCACATGGACTTCACGCTCGAAAGATCCGGGAAGAAAGATTTAAGTGGCGAACTATATCTGGTAGGAAAGCCCGCTTTTAATCCCGAAAAAGAAGCCATTGTTTTTAATGATATTGAATTTGATCTAAACACCAAAAACATTTTGGCCAATAGTGCAAGCTGGTTGAAGCAGGCCCAACTGCTGGAACTGATCAGCAAGCATGCTTCCTTTCCGATAGGTTCTTATATACAAGACGCAAGAATGGAGCTCCAGAAGCGGGGATATATTTCTACTGATTTTGCCTCTTTCAGGGTAGCAAACCCTGAACTCGAGGTCGCAGGCATTTACGTGACAGAAAAAGACGTGAGACTTTATTTAAATGCTAAGGGGAAAATGGACATCCAATTAAAGGAAGCTGGGTCATTGTTGGATTAAATTACTTATTTACCGGGTTGAAAAAATGAACTTGATTCACCCCAAAAGTGATTTAAAAAAAGGATTGGCGAGCAGCTTCTCTATGGATAAACCGAAAGCAAAAGACCACCATACTGAACTTGCCAACATATAGGTGATAATAGTCTTTCGATCTACCCCAAAAGAGGTCATCACCAACGTCCCTCCTATAGGGGTCAACAATAAAGGGGTCAAAAAAGCCACCCCGGCAGCTCCTGACTTTTGCCAGACTCTGACTATCCGCCGGTTTTTTTTTGAAAAAATCACCCGTCTACTGCGAATCCGTTTGTCCCATTGCCGCTTCAACCACTCCCCTAAATAGGTGAAAATCAATACACTGCTCATCATCCCCGAAACGGTCACCGCCATAATTCCAAACAGCGAATAACCGGCCAAATACCCCAGTACCGGCCCGGCTATAAACTTGAACAAGGTCATCAGATAAATCCCCAAAAAAGTGATTATGTATTCACCCATACTATATTATAGCTTAGAACCGTAGGCAAGGTCTCCTGCATCACCTAAACCTGGAACGATATAGTATTTATCATTTAACCCTTCGTCCAAAGAACAAAGCCAGAACTTAAAGGGCACATTGAGGTGCTGCTGAATATAAGCCACACCTTCTGGAGAGGCGATTACAGCAACAATATGGACCTTGGAAGGAATGCCATTTTTAAAAAGATTATCGATACTCTTGATGAAAGACTTCCCCGATGCTAGCATAGGATCTACGAGAATAACCTCCTTATCATTTATATCGGGCGCAGCCATATAACCAAAGTCAATTTCAATATCCGCTGCATCTTCCTTTCTATAAGCTCCAATAAAGCCGCAATCCGCATGGTCGAAATAATTTACGACCCCCTGGAAAAAAGGGAGGGCAGCTCTCAATATAGGGATGATTACAGGTTGCTCCTGAATAATATCTACCTGGGTGGATTTGAGGGGAGTTTCAATGGAGCTAGTACCGTATTCTAAATCCTTCGAGATCTCATAAGCCATTATCTCGCCCAATCTTTCCAGATTTCTCCGAAACCTTAGCCGATCGTTCTGCAAGGATGTACTTCTCAACTCCTTTAAAAATTCGTTGGCTATGGAATTACGACTATTTAATATAAACATATTTGGGTATACGCAAAAAAACCCGATCTGATGAGATCGGGTTTTTATTTGTAGGATAATTTATCTTATCTAACTTCAAAGCTTGTTCTTCTAGCCAGTTGACGTGCATCAGCTGAAGCTTTATCTACGCTGGTATCTTCACCGTAACCTTTGTAAGAAAGTCTAGAAGCATCAATACCTGCAGCTACCACGATGTCGTAAACTGCTTTGGCTCTTCTTTCAGATAATTTCATGTTGTAATCATCTGGTCCTAGCTCATCTGCATAACCTTTGATCTCAACACTTACACCTGGATTCTTTTTCAAGAAGTTAGCTACATAATTAGCAGCAGATGCTGAATAACCTAGTGGTTTAGAACTGTCGAAAGCGAAGTAAACATTTACATAGCCGTCGTTAAGTGCTTGTCTGAAGTAATCAATTTGATTACCGTCATCTTCTGGAGGACAACCGTTTCCTGAAGCTGGACCAGGAACGAATGGACACTCATCCAAATGATCAGGAATACCGTCACCGTCAGAATCATGAGTTCTACCTTGAGAATCCACTCTTGCTCCTGCTGGAGTGTTAGGCTCTTTGTCAAGATAATCAGGAACACCGTCTCCGTCTGAATCTTTCAACATATCCTTGATCTCTCCGATTTGGCTCGCCAACTCAGCTTTGGTAGCATACATGTCATCTCTGATGTACCAGTCAGCATGAGTAGAACCACCACCAAGATAGAAAGAAAGGCCTAAAGTACCTGTCCACCATACGGAATTGGCACCATAGTGACCGTTATATTCTCCACCTTCGGCGTGGATTGATCTTGCGCCATCAAAAGAAACATCTTGACGACCGTTGATTATTGTACTGATATCTCCATTTAGGGAAACTCTTTCACCCAATTTAACTTGGCCGGTAAGACCTACGATAAAGTTATAAACATTATCTTCGAAGTCAGCCCATTCATTTTCCTTAGGAGTAACTCTTCCCAAGCCGGCTCCGGCGTGAGCAAGAAGATTAACTCTTCGGGTAAATGTTTCCCAACTCATCATTCTACCTAAATTAGCCACCCCTTGAAGGTTTACCCTGTAGTAGTTGGTTTCAAAAGTAGCATAATTGTCAGTACTTTCGGCGTTTACAAATTTACCGAACCCATAGTCCAATTTGGCACCGAATTTCTCGTTGAACATGTACCTTACACCAAGGTCTACATGCCCAAGATTCAAAGAAGGAGCGTAATAACCTGGCGTCATAGGAGCCATTGGCTTATTGAACCCTCCGTTGACATCGATCGACCACTTGTTAAAGTCATTCTGAGCATGGGCACCCACTGCCAATGCGCCAACGAGTAATGTTGATAGTATTATTTTTTTCATGATAAAAAATTTTTTTTTACAAAATTAGGGGTTATAATTTTAATTCCAAACTTATTTATTTCTGCACTCGAATACAAATGTATAGTAATTATTTTAGAATACTTAAACTAAATCTCTTTAGTTTCGAAATTTTAAGGTGTTATTATTATGAAAACATTCTTTCATAAACTATGCCACAACAATATAAAACGAGAATTTAATATTTGCACCTTGGGTGATTCAGCAAATATTCCCCATTTTCTTATCAATAGTTTTTCAACGCAGGAACAAATAGAAGGTTTAAATATAAATATACTTTATCTTGAATTATTTCTAAAAGCATTCCTCTAACAATGAAGCCTAACAGCTAACCAATTTATAATGAACAGAATGTATATTCATCACCCTTGTTTTTTCCTTTAGTCATTTCTGCTTTTTACCTGAACACAACCCATCTTCCTACCTCACATTATTCGAATCCTACACTAGGTCAATAAACCCGAAGCATTTTAATACCCATGCCTACCTTAGACTATTACCGCAAAATCTCCATAGGGGGTTTGTTGATAATATTTCTTCCATTAAGCCATCCCAAAATCACCGTTACTGTCGTGATCACCCCATACACCAGCAAAGCCTCGGACCATGCCCATCTAAACGGCAGCTCGAAAACATAGTAGCTTAACATAAAGGTGGCCATAAAAGAAAGTAAAATCCCGCTCAAAGATGCCAAACTCCCTAAGAAAAAATACTCAAAGGTATTGATCAGGCTTACCAGCCGACTGCTGGCTCCTAGTGTCCGCAACAAAATACTGTCCCGCAGTCGTTGATATTTGCTGATAATCAATGAACTGATTAGAACCAATATACCGGTGATAATACTGAACATCGCCATGAATTGGATAACAAAGCTGATTTTTCCCAATAATTCTTCAAGTGTTTCCACTACCATTGCCAGGTTCACAATGGAGATATTGGGGAATTCCCTTACAATCTCGCTCTGCAATTCCGCCGCTTGCCGTTCATCTTTCGTCTTGGTGATGATGACATGAAACTGGGGCGCATTATTTAATACCTTGTCGGGAAACAGGACGAGAAAATTGGTGGAAAGTTGTCTGAAACTGATATCCCTCAAGCTCCCCACATAGGTCTTCAAAGGCCTGCCCTGTACATTAAAGACAATCTCGTCTCCCAAACTCACACCGGTTCTTTCCGCATAATTTTTGTCAAAAGAAACAAATATACTGTCTCCAGGATTTTCCACCGGACGGAGCTTACCGTCAACCAGCCTTTCGGAATCGATCAGGCTGTCACGATAGGTCACCCGAAACTCCCTATTATATAAGGAGCGCGACCTTCTCTCTTCTTCCTCGAGGTCTTCATTATCGGACTTATCTAAGCCATTGATCTCTGTCAAACCCATGGTCACGATAGGCACTTGCTGCAACACGGGAATATCTCTGTTGAGGACCCGGTCCCTTATGTCATTTATTTGGCTACTTTGAATGTCGAAGAGCAGCATGTTGGGCTGCTCGCCCTCTCCCGCAAACTCAGCTTCCTCCAGCAATTGGTTTTGTACAAAAAACAAAGTGCTTATCATGGCTGTACCCAAACCTATGGTAGCAATCAAGGAAATTGTCTGATTGTTGGGTCTATAAAGGTTGGATAAAGATTGTCGGATAGGATAGGTTAGGGAAATTGGGAGGAACCGCCTGATTGCCCACATGATCCCGGTCCCCATCAGCCAAAGCGTCCCAAAGGCAAAGAGCACAAATCCAGCAAACCCCAGGGCCATCTCCCATCGGCCCAGTAAATAAAAGCTAAAGCCGTAAATGAATAAGGTAATGCCGCCAATCACCGCCCATCTTAACGGGTCTTTATGGATGCTCGTTTCACCCGTTTCAGGCCTTAGCGTGCTCATAGGTGAAACTTTCCGGATCTTCAACAAGGGGAGCAACGCGAACAATACCGAGATGAAAAGGCCGGTGACAATACCAAACAACACGGCATTCCAGGAAATCTGTACACTTACCTCTACAGGAAGAAAATCCCCGAAAACCATCGGCAAAACAAATTGTAACATAGATCCCAATGCAGCGCCCAGCATAGATCCTGCAAGTCCCATGATTTTGATTTGGGTCAGATAAATCAATAAGGCATCAAAAGAGGACACTCCCAAACATCTCAATATGGCAACTGAAGCCAATTTTTCCTTTACGAACACATTTACAGCACTTGCAACGCCCACGCTCCCCAATAGCAGGGCGATAAATGCTACCAGGCTGAGGAAGTTGGAAAGGTTGTTAAAAGACCTTCCCGTTGATCGTTTCCTATCCTCTACCGTATCCGCATCTATTTTCTCCTCCTCCCATTTTTCCGAATAAGGTTCGATCAGCTGGTCTATGTCTTGGTTTTCCGGAAACTGATAGTACCGTTCATACCTAATCCTGCTTCCGAATTGGATCAAGCCCGTTTCCTCCACATATTCCATCGGAATAAATACAGCTGGAGCCACGGTCGCTGCAATACCAGTCTGCCCGGGCACTTTTTGAAGTTCGCCCTCTATTACAAAAGTGACTTCCCCAATTCTAATGCTGTCCCCGACCTGCGCGTCAAACAAGGCCATAAGGGATTTCTCCACCAAAGCCTTTTTCCCGGAATTTCTAAAGGTTTCTTCTGCCTCGACAGGCAAGGTCTCCAGCGTGCCATAGAAAGGAAATCCACCTTGCAAAGCCCTCACCTGGGTCAAGCGGCTATCCCCACTGGACGGAAAGGAAACCATGCTGGCAAAATTGACCTCCTCTGCCACATTAATAGCAATACTATCCAACGGTTGGTCCCCAAGAGGCTGGTTGTTTTCCAATGAAAGGTCTGCCCCAAGAAGCTCTTTGGCCTGTCGATCTATGTCATTTCGCAGATTATCCCCAAAGGAACTGATCGCCACCAGGGCGGCAATCCCTATTACAATGGATGAAATGAACAGCATTAGTTTTGAAATGTTCTTCCGGAAATCCCGAAAGGCCATTTTTAATGTCCAGGAGAATCTATACATTTTCTTCCTCCTGTATTTTCCCTCCTTTGATTCTGATGATTCTATTGGTCCTGCCAGCCAATGCGACATCATGAGTCACCAAAATCAAAGTTGTACCCGAAGCCTTGTTCAAGTCGAAAATCAAATCCTCAACCATCTCCCCTGTCTCGGTATCCAAGTTTCCTGTAGGTTCGTCTGCAAAAAGTATCTTCGGTTCATTGGCAAATGCACGAGCAATCGAAACCCTTTGCTGCTCTCCTCCTGATAATTGAGTCGGGTAATGGGTTGCCCTGTCTTTCAGTCCTACTTGTGCCAAAAGCTCAAGCGCCTTGCCTTTGGCATCCTTCTTCCTTTTAAGTTCAAGAGGCACCATCACATTCTCCAGTGCCGTAAGGGTGGGGAGCAATTGGAAATTTTGGAAAATAAATCCCACGTCAGCGTTTCTAACAGCGGCCCTTGCGTCTTCGGAAAGCTTTTCCATAGCGTGGCCATTCAATAAAATACTACCGGTACTGGCCTTGTCCAATCCAGCACACAAACCCAATAGGGTGGTCTTCCCGCTTCCAGATGGCCCTACGATGGAGATACTTTCCCCTGCCTGAACCTGAAAATTAACTTGGTCAAGGACAGTTAATTTTCTGCTTCCGCTTTGATAAACCTTACTGACCTGATCAACTGATAAAATCGACATATAATAATTTTTGGAAGTATTTTTTATAAAATGGAAACAATCCACCCCCTTATTGGGGTTAGCATAACACATTCAATGGTCAACTATGCTTATAAGAGTCCCACAATATACAAGCTTTGCGTTTATTTTATCCCTGTTTGTGTTTTTTTCCTGTAGCCAAAAACCGACAGAGGAGAACACCTCTGAAACAGTGGAAGAGGCAAAAACATCCCCTGTAAAAGAAGAAAAAAAAACCATCTTGTTTTTCGGGAACAGTCTTACGGCAGGATACGGCCTAGATCCTGAAGAAAGTTTTGCGGGAATCATCCAACAACGCATAGACAGTTTAGGATTGGACTACCAGGTGATCAACGGAGGCCTGAGCGGGGAGACCACCGCAAGCGGTCTGAACCGAATGGACTGGTTCCTCGAGGAAGAACCTTCCATATTTATACTAGAATTGGGCGGAAATGATGGACTGAGGGGGATCCCCGTGTTGGAAACGAAAAAAAACCTGCAGCAAATCATACATTTGGTACGGGATAAATACCCCCATACGCGAATTATATTGGCAGGAATGCAGATCCCGCCAAACATGGGCCATTCCTACAGCCAGGAATTCAGGGACATTTTCCCGGAGTTGGCAGAAAAGGAAAATGTCCACCTGATCCCCTTCTTGCTCGAAGGCGTTGCGGGAGAAGCTTCCCTTAACCTGCCGGACGGCATCCACCCCTCCAAAGAAGGCCACAAAATCGTAGCAGAAACGGTCTGGGAGCATTTGGAACCCATGCTGTAGCCATATATAGATACAAAGAGCTAAGCAGTCAAAATCTTCGGCAATCCGGCCGGGGACTTTTCTGTACCTGTCCCACACAAGTAGCTGGCATTAAGTCCCCTCCATCGGCAACGAAAATCAACCAGCGTTATAACATTCTTCAAGGGATCAGGAAAAAAGTTTTTTATATTGATTTTTTGTTTTACTTTTTGACGAATTTTAAAAAGATAGAGGTAATATGAGCATTCAAATTAAATCACCTGGGGAAGAATATGACGTAATCATCGTCGGTTCTGGTGCAGGTGGTGGTATGGCATCGAAGATTTTATCCGAAGCCGGACTTTCTGTTGCTGTGATGGAAGCAGGGGCGGATTTTGATCCTGCAAAGGAAGAAGACCGGACACAATTGAGGTTCCCCTGGGAATCCCCCCGAAGGGGAGCAGGCACCTTAAGACCTTTTGGAGATTTTGACGCTGCCATTGGTGGTTGGGAAATAGAAGGAGAGCCTTATACCAGAGGGGCAGGCACCGAGTTTGATTGGTTTAGGTCGAGGATGTTAGGAGGCCGAACCAACCACTGGGGAAGGATATCTTTGAGATTTGGCCCCAATGACCTCAAAAGAAAAAGTATTGATGGCATGGGAGATGACTGGCCCATTAGCTATGACGATCTCAAACCTTATTATGATAAGGTGGATCAATTGATAGGTGTATTTGGAAGCAAAGAGGGCATGTTCAATGAGCCCGACGGCTATTTTCTTCCCCCTCCAAAACCTCGCCTTCATGAACTTTTCATGAAAAAAGGGGCTGACAAAGCAAACATTCCTGTTATTCCTTCCCGGCTTTCCATCTTGACAAGGCCGGTCAATAATGAAAGAGGTGTTTGCTTCTTTTGTAACCAATGTAATCGTGCCTGCCAAGTTTATGCAGATTTTTCCTCTGGTACCTGTTTGGTAAAACCTGCCATGAAAAAAGGCAAAGTGGATCTATTCACTCATGCCATGGTAAGAAAAGTGACCACCAATGACCAAGGAGAAGCCACGGGTATTTCTTATGTCAGCAAGGTTGATATGAAGGAATACAAGCTTAGGGCAAGAGTGGTGGTACTTGGGGCTTCCGCGGGCGAATCTGCCAGGATCATGTTGAATTCCAAATCCAAAGCCCATCCCAATGGACTTGCCAACGGCAACGGAATAGTTGGAAGGTATATCCATGATTCAACCGGCGCTGACCGCATGGCTATTATGCCCGACTTCATTGACCGCGAACGATACAACGAAGACGGGGTTGGAGGAATGCACGTCTATACCCCTTGGTGGTTGGACAACAAAAAGCTGGATTTTGCCCGAGGATACCATATCGAATATTGGGGAGGCATGGGCATGCCCTCCTACGGCACAGGCTTTGGCATGGACTCCATGAGACAGCATATCACGGATGAATTTGGTAAACCCGGAGTAAACGGAGGTTACGGAAAAGGCCTGAAAAAAGACATTAGAAGATTTTATGGCACTACTGTAGGTATGTCAGGAAGAGGTGAGAGTATACCACGATATGAAAACTATTGCGAAATAGACCCTTCCACTGTGGATAAATTCGGTATTCCCGTACTGAAATTCCATTACAAATGGACGGATCAGGAGCTTAATCAGGCAAAACACATGCATGATACTTTCGAGGAGATCCTTACCAATGCCGGAGCCAAACTTCTAGGCTCTAAGCCAGGTCCGGAATCCAATTATGGACTACATGCACCCGGAAGAATCATCCATGAAGTAGGAACCACCAGAATGGGTAACGATCCAAAAACTTCTGTACTAAACAGCAACTGTCAGGCACATGAGTGTAAAAACCTCTTTGTCGTAGACGGTGGGCCGTTCGTTTCACAAGCAGACAAGAATCCAACTTGGACCATCTTGGCGCTTTCTTGGAGGACTTCGGATTATATTGTTAGCGAACTAAAAAAGAAAAATATTTAAGGTAACCTGCTATGAACAGAAGAGAAAATCTCAAACTATTGTTTACCGGATCTTTGGCATCTGGCTTTTTGTTGACCACTGGTTGTAAGCCTGGAACCCAAGAAGTAGAACACAAACCTATCATCGGGAATGGTCCTGGATATGGCAGGACTCCTGAGGAAATTCAATATGACGAGCGCCTCAATTCCACCACCTTTTTCACAGACGAAGAACGGAAAAAAATTGAACTGCTCGTCGATATCATCATCCCCGCGGACGAAACCTCCGGAAGCGCCAATGATGCTGAGGTGCCCGATTTTATCGAGTTCATGATGAAGGATATGCCTGCCTATCAAGTACCGATGAGAGGTGGCCTAAAGTGGTTGGATTACCGGGCGGATGATCATTTCCAAACTACCTTTTTGGAATGCTCAGAAGAACAACAACTCCAGATCATAGACGAAATCGCCTATCCCGACAAGGCAACAGCTGATACAGAAGGGGGGATAAGGTTTTTCAATATGCTCAGGAACCTAACAGCCACAGGATTCTTCACCAGCAAAATCGGTTTGAAAGATTTGGGCTATGTAGGCAACCAACCCAATGTTTGGGATGGAGTACCGCAGGCCGTCTTGGACAAGCATGGGCTGAAATATGAAGAAAAGTATGCCAGCATCTATCTGGATCCGCTTACGAGAAACCAAATCGCCCAATGGGATGAGCAGGGTAATCTGGTAGGATAATCTTGAACCTATTCAATTTTCCTTACAATACAAAAACCCGGATCTTTCCGGGTTTTTGTATTGAATATAATGGCAATCTATTAGACCCAAGCATCAACATAATCGAGTGAATAACATGAACCAGGACCACCCTGACAAGGAACAGCCCAACAACCCGCTTCACGGCATAAAATTAACCGATATTTTGGAGCAGCTGGTAGATGAATACGGCTGGGAGGAACTTGGAATGAGGATCAACATCCGCTGCTTTACCCATAACCCCTCCATCAAATCGAGCCTTGCTTTTCTCAGAAAAACTCCCTGGGCCAGAGACAAAGTGGAGAGGCTTTATCTAAAGATGAACAGAAAATAACTGTTTCTTTACCTTTTTCTGTTACATCATCTTGCCAGTTTCACGTTTTTTTAAGTCGAGGGAAAAGCTCCCACCGTCAACCATCGCCGTGTCCGGCCTGCGTCACGGTAGATTTAACCGGAAGCTGATCCCAATCCTCGTGTTCTATCCCAAGCTTTCAGTTTATTTCTTCACAAGCCTTCCTGAACCAGAAATGCTAACGTTATTTACTGAAGGATTCCCTTTGTATTCAACATTCCCGGACCCTGAGGAGCTTACGGATATGGATTGATTGACCGTCAAAGAGACGTTTCCCGAGCCGGATTTCTTGATTTCCGCCTCTTCCGCTATTAAATTAATCGCCTTTACATTTCCCGAGCCGGATTGTCTAACACTGACTTCTCCTACCGCCCCCCGGCCAACAGCAAGATCACCCGATCCACTCATGGTAATATCCAGTTCGTTCGCCACGAGACTTTGAAATGAGGCATTTCCAGATCCGCTAAGGGTAATTTCCAACTCGTCCGCTGTCAAGTCAGAGATACTTTTCAAATTGCCTGATCCACTGCTGTGCACTCCATCAAGATTGATATAGGTTATGGTGACCTCAAGTCCCATGTTTCTGTAGTTCCCCCTCTCCAATCGGATGTCCAGGGTGCCATTTTTGACCTCAGTGATCACTTTATCCAAATTGAGATTTTTGGCCTCCAAAAGAACTTCATTCTTGTCGCCCTTCTTGAGTGTAACGTTCCAGCTTCCTCCAGAATTAATTTTGTTGAACTCCCCTGGAGACCGCACTTCTCTTTCTTGGGCATACAGATTGGATCCCATCACTAATAACAAAGCCGCTAAAGAGCAAAAGAAAGAATTTTTCATGGTGATAAAATATTAGGTTAGAAATATCCCAGTCACCTTTCGATTAATATGCCAACTTAAAAACGTGCGAAATCAGGCAATTTGGAGGGTTGTAACAGCAACAGGTGTCCGAATGTCTCGCTCATACGTTCGTATGCGGTCACAAAGGAAAAAAAAGAACCAAACTTAAAAAGGGAATCAGTAGTAAAATTTAGGTGATTATCGACTGTGTTGAGCGATCTTGGGAACATCCCCTCGAGGTCGGTCCTCGAGAGCCGTAATCAAATGCTGACCTGCGAAGAAAATACAAGAGGCGAAAAAAGGCTGACGGTATTGGTCCGTCGCACTGGCTCATAATAAACCCTTAATCTTAATTCCTCAGGCGTTACTTCATAATGATCCTTTAGCCGCTCAATTTCCTGAAAACTCAACGCGATAAGCTGGACAGATGCCACCCCATCTCTTATCATATCCAACTGATCCGCTGCAGTTCTAGACAAGTCGATGATCCTTTTGCTATGTTTTGGCAATCTGTCATTGACTTTCACAATCACTTCATGTCCATTTTTGAGATTGGTGACTTTCAATAAAGTACCAAAGGGCAGGTGCTTATGGGCAGCCGTATGGCCATTCATATCGAAAATCTCCCCGCTCGCCGTTTTCCTTTTGTGAAACTTTTTGGCGTAAAAACTCGCCGTCCCTTCCTGTATCACCAACAGTGAATCATTGCCCATCAATTGGGTTTGAGCTATGCCTTTATTGGCCCAACCTAGGCTGATTATCAAGAAAAACAAGACTACTTTTTTCATTATTCTTTATTTTTTTGATCGAAAAAAAGACCAGACAGGATTAACAAAAACCATGCCTATGAACGAAAAAAATCTTGTGCGGAAATTTAGTCTTCTCTTTTTTGTCGAAAAGCAGAAAACGTCAACATCCTTACGAGCTATTGCTGTTAAATTAGTTAATTTGAATGCTGATCTTCAAGATCAACCATAAAAAGAATGTAAAAATAAAGAAAATCGGTGGTTAACCCTACAATTTTTCGCTTATGTTAAAAATACTTCACACGGCCGACTGGCATTTGGGAAAACGATTGCAGGAATTTTCCCGCCTGGAAGAACAAAAGGAAGTCTTGGAAGAGGTCATCGCGATTGCCGAACAAGAAAACGTAGACTTAGTACTATTGGCAGGGGATATTTTTGATGCCTTTAATCCCAGCCATGAATCCATAGAGCTGCTTTATAGGACACTTCGAAGGCTATCCAAGAATGGGCAAAGACCTATTGTTGCGATTTCCGGGAACCATGACAGCCCCCAGTTTGTGGCTGCCCCCGATCCTTTGGCCAGAGAATTGGGAATTTTATTTTACAGCAGGTTCGACCAGACAATTTCCTGCGGACTCCTTGAATCGGGAATTGAAATCGTCCGCTCAAAGCCTGGTTTTGTTGAACTAAAACTCCCTGCACATGACTTTCCTGTCCGGATACTTCTCGCTCCTTATGCCAATGAGCTGCTGCTGAAGACCTATTTGGGAGAGACCAACAGAGAGGCTGAATTAAGAAAAATCCTCGAAGAAAAATGGAAAGCATTGGCGAACGAGTACTGCGATGAGCAGGGGGTCAATCTTTTTTTAGGTCATTTCTTTTTTATGAAAGAAGGGGAAAAACCGGATGCCGAGCCAGAAAGCGAAAGGCCTATTCTTCATATTGGTGGTACCCAAGCCATTTACACCAACAATCTCCCCGCTCAAATCCAATACGCGGCGCTTGGCCATCTCCACCGATATCATACTTGTGATAGTCAGCCTTGTCCCGTTGTCTACAGCAGTTCTCCCTTGGCGTATAGCTTCAGTGAGGCAGATCAACAGAAACAAGTAGTCATCATCAATGCCATGCCGGGCAAACCTGTTGATTATCATCCCATTGCGCTGACGAAAGGCCGCCCCTTGTGCCGGAAGAAATTCGACAATCTCTCTGACACCTTGGACTGGCTGGAAAAGAATTCCTATTGCTTTGTCGAGATTACTTTCGTGACCGAAGAGGCTATTGAGGCGTCCACCCGACGTTCAATCATGAAGGCTCATGACGGAATTATCAGCCTTATCCCACAGTTGGTGGGCAAGGATAATGAAGGCACGGAAGGCCTGCTCGCGGAAGACCTCAACCAGGATATGGTCACCCTTTTCAGCCGTTATTACCAAAGCACCAACGGCATCTCCCCGAACGAAGAAATTCTGACGCTTTACAAAGAAGTACTCAGCCAAAACGAAAGACATGATTCCCATTAAATTAGAACTGCAAGGGCTTTATTCTTACAAGGAAAAGCAAACCATTGACTTTGCCCAATTAACCGCTGCGGGACTTTTCGGAATTTTCGGCGCTGTCGGAAGCGGTAAATCTTCTATCCTCGAAGCCATCATGCTCTCACTCTATGGCAATACGGAGAGGTTGGCTGCCAGAGGGGAGAAGACGAGTATGGTCAATTTACAAAGTGACATCTTGTCGATTTCCTTCGAGTTCAAAGCTGGGAAAAACAATGCCGAAACTTATAAAGCCAGCTATATATCCAAGAGGAACAAAAAGAACTTCGATGATGTAAAACCCGCCGAACATAATTTTTACCGCCGGACCGCAGAAGAATGGACCCCTATAGACCAACGGGGAGAGGATCTGGTAGGGATGAAAATGGAGCATTTTCGACAGACGGTGATCATTCCACAAGGCAAATTCAGGGATTTCATTGAGCAAAAGCCCATGGCCAGGGCAGAAATGATGAAGGAACTCTTTGGATTGCAACGTTTTGATCTCTCCGCCAATACAGGCTACCTGCTTAAAAAAAACCTTGAGGGAAAAATCCGGTTGCAGACCCAGCTCCAGTCCCTGGAAGATATCAATTTGAAAATCATGGAAGAAAAAGAAGGCTTCTTCCATGAGCTGACCTTAAAAAAATCAGCACAGGACGCAATTCTCATCGCTCATGAAAACACCTTCAACCAACTGAAATCTCTTCAGGAGAAACATCAGCTCTTCGTCCATCTGGAAGAGCGCAGCCGACAATTGCTGGCTCAAAAGCCTGCCTTTGAGGATAAAAAAAATAAACTCCAACGCTTCCGAAAAGCCGTCGCCTATATACAACCTATTTTGGCGCAGCTTAGGGAGAAGGAAATTGAAATTGAAAAAAATGATGTCAGCTTCAAAGAGTGCTCGCGCTGGAAAACAGATTATGAAGAGAAGGTATCCAGTTTGGAAACTGAAGAGCAAAAACTCAAGACTGATCAAACAAAAAAAGGGGACCGGGAAGCCAAAATACGGGATCTGCAAAGAATCATCACCATCAATTCGCTGGAAAAAGAACTCAGCCAAAATCAAAAATCCGTTGATCAACTGCTCCCCAAATCCAAAGAGGACAAAGACCAACTCCTTCGTCTCCAGAAGCATATCAGTGACCTTGAATCCAAAGAAGAGTTCCTTCAGGTTCCTGATGCCCAAGTTTTGGCTGATTTAAAGAATATGGTACGGGAGCTGAATCAGCTGGAGCTATCTCAAAAAGAATTGGCCGCCGATATCGGGGTATTACACCGCCAAAAAACCAGTATTGAAGGCACTCTGCAGGAATTAAGAAAATCAGTTCCTGAAGACATGGGCGACTTCAATGAATGGCTCAGCCATCACAATATCCTCTTGGAAGAACAGCATCAAGTTCGGGAAAAATTGATCCAGCACCAAGGGCTCTCCGCCTATGCCTCCCAGCTGCAAGATGGGCAAAGCTGTCCGCTCTGCGGCTCAAAAGACCATCCTGAACCTCTTCCACATCATTTTGATGATGCCCGTCTCGAAGAGAATGCCCGCTTTTATCAAAAAATAAAGGCAGAAATTGAGGCCATTAGAGAACATCAAGCGGCTTGGGAAAAAGAATCCATTCAACTGGAAAACATGGCGACCCATTTGAACAACAAGTTATCCGAAAGCTCAAAAACAGACGAAAGTATAAAGGCGCTGCTTTTAAAGCTGAAATCATCAGGAATAGCTGGCAAGGAGCATTTAATCCAGCAATTGGAAGGTATCGAGAAATCTTACCAGGAGCAGCAACTCATCCTCCAACAACTGAAAGAGGCCAGAGGCGATTACCGGAAACGGGCAGCGCTGTTCGAAGAAGAGGAAAAGCAACTAAGGGCAGCAGAACAAAAACTATTGACGCTACATACCACACTGGCTACCCAAAAAGGAGAAATCAAATTCCCCGATTTCAGCTTTAGGTATATTGCTCTACCCGAAGATCAGATCCGGCTGGACATTGAGAAAGTCCAAAAAGCCATTGATGACCTTGAACTTAATTTGAAGCGGAACCAAGATAGACTAAAAGCTGCACGACAGGCCCAGACTACCAATCTTGCCAATTTACATCATTTCGAAAAACAACTTGCCGACACCCAGGAGAAGCATATCCTACTACAAAATGAGCTTAAGCTACAATTGATAGAAAAAGGGTTCTCGGACAAGCAGGAAGTAGATCAGCTGCTGGCTGGCGCAATTGATCCCGAGAAGTGGGAGGCAGAAATCAAGGCTTATGAAAACCAGAGAGAAGTCATCGGGGAAAGACTGAAAGAGCTTAGCGAAACACGAGAAGTCAGGGAGTATAAAGATGAGGATTTTCAGGAGTTTACCCAGACTTTCAAATCCCAAAAAGAAAGCCTTGAGCAGCTAAAGGCCCAACACACCCTGTTACAAAAAGAAATCGAAGAAGGAAAGGTTAAGCTTCAACAAAAAATCAATTTGGAAAAAGAGTTGGAAAAAGTTGAAAAAAGGGAGCTAAACCTCAAAGAGCTCGAAAAGCTGTTCAAGGGGAACGGTTTTGTTAAGTTTATGAGCAGCATCTACCTCAAGGAACTGTGCCATACCGCCAACCAACGTTTTATGAAACTCACCAAAAACAGTCTAAGCTTGGAAATAGATGAGGACAACAATTTTTGGGTCAAGGACTATCTCAATGGCGGGAAGAAAAGATTGCTTAAATCCCTCTCCGGTGGGCAGACCTTTCAAGCGTCTCTATGTCTTGCCTTGGCTTTGGCAGAAAAGGTGAAATCACTCAACAGGGCAGACCAAAGCTTCTTCTTTTTGGATGAAGGTTTTGGTGCTCTGGACAAGGCTTCATTAAGGACGGTGTTTGAAGCATTGAAATCCTTAAGACATGAAAACCGTGTGGTGGGTATCATTTCGCATGTGGAAGAGTTACAGCAAGAAATTGAAGTATATGCCAAAGTTGATCTGGACAGTGAAAGAGGAAGTATGGTAGCCTACTCATTTTAATATTTATAGCCAAAATCCTGCAGATTTTCAAAACCTGAATGCTTTGGGCAAATCTTATCAATTTCTTCTTATTTTTGCGACGTTTGAATAAAAAAATAAACTATGGCAGCAAGGGGTGGTTTTTCAAGTAAATTTGGATTTATAGCAGCAGCAGCGGGTTCCGCAATAGGATTGGGAAATATTTGGCAATTCCCCTATGTCACTGGCCAAAACGGTGGAGCCGCATTTCTGTTGCTTTATGTAGGTTGGATCTTATTTATCGGCTTACCGATCATGATTGGGGAGATCGCCATCGGAAGGAAGACGAGATCCAATCCTTACGGGGCCTATAAGCTACTGGGCGGAAAATCCTGGGCTTTGGTAGGTCTGTTCGGCATCCTTTGCGGGATAATGATCCTTTCGTTTTATAATGTTGTGTCAGGTTGGGCCTTTGGTTATTTCATCAGTGTAGCTTTCGGGAATTTGCTTCAGGAACCCGACTACAGCGGTTTCTTTGGGGAGTATGTCCACAATTTCGGTGACAACTTGTTCTTCAGCTTGGCATTTATGCTTATAACAGCATTTATTGTTTATCAAGGGGTGCAAAAAGGCATTGAAGGAGCAGCAAAATTATTGATGCCGGCGCTATTTTTCCTGTTGATCAGTTTAGTTATTTATGGATTGACTTTGCCTAATGCCATTGAGGGTGTAAAGTTTTACCTTCTTCCAGATTTCAATTTGATCACCGGCGCAAGTGTTTATTCGGCCCTGGGACAGGCCTTCTTTTCTCTGAGTTTAGGCATGGGTGCCTTGATCACCTATGGTTCCTATGTAGGTAAAGACGACAACATCATCAGTTCAGCAGGTTTGGTCACTATCACAGACACTTCTGTCTCCTTTTTGGCAGGTTTGATGATCTTCCCCTTGGTATTTTCTACAGGACAATCCCCCAGTGAAGGTCCCGGATTAGTATTCGTTGCTCTTCCCGCAGTATTTGAGTCCATGGGACCGTTTTTGGGGAAATTTATTGGAGGTTCCTTCTTTTTATTGCTGTGTTTTGCTGCGTTGACCTCCACCATATCGCTTCTGGAAGTACCCGTTTCTTACTTAGTTGATGAAAAAAGATGGTCTAGGGGTAAGGCGGTTATGGTCATGGCTGCTGTTGTTTTCGGAGTAGGCATCCCCAGCATGTTGGGTTTTGGCGCAGTGGATATGCTTACCAGTTTCGCTCAGTATGAAGCTGCCTCAAAATCTTTTATGGATGTGGTCCAGGATGTTTTTTATGTCATAGGTCTGCCTTTGGGAGGACTTTTGATGAGTATCTTTATTGCGAGAAGATGGAAGATAGAAAACATGTCCGAAGAAGTCAGCAAGGGCAATCCAAATTACAAAGGATCCTTATTGGAAAAATTCATCACCATTATGATCAGCTATATCTGTCCCTTGGTGCTGGGAATAATGTTTATCTTGACCATTCTTCAGAAGTTCTTTGGGCTAGGACTATTTTAGCCATTAATCTCTGCCCCAGGTGTCGCCGACATCCGAAAACACGACTTGCGCAAGGCCGATCTTATCGATCGGCCTTTTTTATTTTCCGCTATTCAGCACGGCGATAAAAGTCAGATCGTCCATTGATCATGTACGATACCCACGAGGTAGGGCTTTCCTCCATCGGTTTTAAATATGAGCCTTAAGCTTCGCCAGTCCATTCCCCCATACTTTTCCTCAAATCCGGAAAAGTAGCATTCGGTAAAATCCGTCCCTGGAAATACCTGATCAATATTGATAAGAGAATTACCGGTACCTAAAATCTCGTTGACGGAAAACATCTCAGCGTTTAAAAAATCTACATCATACACAAATTTATCAAAATAGCCCTCCACCGTCAAATTAATATCGTTGCCTGTGCCATCATACATTCCCCATAGAAGAGAATCCTCCTGTTGCACCTGATGCTTAAATTCATCGCGGGAAAAATGGATGTGGTGAACCGTATCAATATAGCCATATGGTGAAAAACGGACTCCCATTTCGGGATGAAAGTAGTTCACCAACTCCGGAAGATCCCTCTCTTTAATCACTTTCAACACCTCCTCTGTCATCGCCAAAAGCAAAGAGTCTTTTATAGCTTTCTCTTTGTAATGCTGAATTTCCATTTCATCACTCCCGGGAAGATGGCTATTAGTGCTATCTTCTGAATTGCGGGGATTACTGCATCCGGCTATAATCAGGATTAGCAGTAAAAGGAAGGGCTGTCTTTTATCTCTCATTATGATCATTTAGAACGGGTAAAGGGTACAAACCTCACCGGCAATACATTTTTAGTTATAATTTTATCCTTGTTTTTTTCCACCAATACGAGGTCATGAGCCGCACCTCCCGCATCAATGGGAATGACCATGCTACCGCCATTCTTGAGCTGTCGGATCAGGGAAGGGGGAATGTGATCGGCAGCCGCTGTGACTACTATAGCGTCGAAGGGGGCATGTTCTTCCCAGCCATTATAACCATCCGCTATCTTCACATGGATATTCCCATATCCTAATCCCCGTAAATCCGCTTCTGCTTTCTGCCCCAGCGCTGGAATAATCTCCAGTGTATACACCTGGTCTACGATCTCTGCCAGCACCGCCGCCTGATAACCCGATCCGGTGCCAATTTCCAAAACTTTCATTCCCTCGAGAGGCTCGATCAACGAGGTCATATAAGCCACTATGTAGGGTTGGGAAATGGTTTGTCCCTCTCCTATAGGCAAAGGAGAGTCCTGATATGCCTTCATGGCTACCGTCTCTGGCACTAACCGATGCCTCAGGACAGTGCGCATCGCCTGAAGTACGTTTCTGTCATCAACTCCTCTGGCTTCGACCTGTTCCCGAACCATTCGATTCCGTTCTTCCTGTCGATTGTCAGTTTGAACCATCAACAACCAGCTGAGTAAAAGCAGGTATTTTGCCATTCTTTAGAACTGGATAATTAGAACCTTCAGCAATATATCTCTTACTTGCATGAATAAGTAGCCCAAAGGGGTCATCCCTAACAAGATGCGCCCGCGACATTTCCTCCACGCTATTTTATACGAATCAAACGACGGTTAGCTATAGGAATTGGCTTAAATTTAACGCTCGTTATTTAACATGGTATTGTGAAGTATTTTAAAGTTATTCTTCTTATACTCCTTTTAGGAAATTTAACCGGCTGCAAAAACCCCGCCTCAAACTCTCCCTTGCCTAAAGAAGAGGGGCACAATCAAACGGACACGCTTTTATTGTCAAACAAACAACTGGTAATCCAATGGGGAGAAAACGAAGTTCCGGTAAGGATATTCCCATTAAATGACAGTGATATACAAGATGGCTACTCGGTTAGCTATGGTGGCGATGGCGAACTCTCCACCGTCTCCCGCTGGAAACAAGGCCTGAAAGATGGAAACTCCTTTTCATTTGATGAGGGACTCCTTCAAACCCATCAGGTCTTTGATAGGAACCAACTGATCTATGAGGGGAGATATGAAAACAAGCTCAAAACAGGTACGCTCCTATTTCCCAAATTTGTGGAAGAATTCTTTTTTGAAGATAAATACTACGCCAAAATACGATTTCCCCTGGCTTATCAGGGGGACTTCGACTTTCAAATAAAGGGCTTCCAAACTGTAGTCACTCCCTTGCTCGATCAGACTTTCCAGCTCGTGATCAACGATGCCTTGGATCTGGTAAGCTACGAACTCCAATTGACTTATCACGCTGCAGCCGGGGACACTTTGGTCAGGTCTGAATATACGCTTAGGCATGTGGTTTATGAGGACTAAGTGGGGACTAAGTGACAGAGAAATGGAAAGCAGGGCTTCATACGGCCCCTTAGTCCCTCCGTCTCTTCGTCCCATCACGGATTCAATCTTCCCAAAATCTCTTTTGCCTCATGCCATTTTAATCTGGGGCCAAACTGGCTGACCACTTTGGAGGAGGCCATACTGGCCAATTTCCCACTAGAGGCAAAGGATTGTCCATTCGTGATGCCATAAATGAACGCACCGGCAAACATATCCCCCGCCCCGTTGCTGTCGATGGAAACGGTCCTATAAGGTTCGATATCTATAAAAGTATCCCCATCGAATATCATAGCTCCGTTCTTACCCAAAGTAATGACAAAGCGTTTGGCCACCTTTTTTAACTCCTCTCTTGCTTCCAGTAAATCTTCCTTACCGGTGAAAAGTCTAGCCTCCTCTTCGTTGGCAAAAAGCAAATCGACACTGGCTCCAATCACTTCGTCAAAACCTTCCTTAAAATATTTGACCATGGCGGGATCCGAAAAAGTCAACGCTACTTTTGTTCCGTTTTGTTCCGCCACCCTCTTGGCATGCTTCATGGCATCCCGGGCATTGGGAGAGGTAATCAAATAACCTTCTATATACAGGTATTCAGCCTCCTTGATGGCCGACTCATTGACTTCCTTAACAGAAAAATGTTGGGTGATGCCCAAGAACGTATTCATGGTGCGTTCAGCGTCTTCCGTAACCATGACCAGGCATTTTCCGGTAATTCCCTGCTCAAGATTCTGATGGTCAAGATTGTTGTCTACACCAGCCTCTTTCATATCATTCAGAAAAAAATGTCCCATCTCATCATTCGCGACTTTGCAACAATAATAAGAGTTGCCCCCAAACTGACTCACTGCAATCACGGTGTTGGCTGCCGAGCCCCCACATTGTTTTTTTGCATGGGCTGTATCTATAACCTTCATCAGATGGTTTTGCCTTTCCTCATCTACTAGCGTCATCAGGCCCTTCTCAATAGAATTGGCCTCAAAAAAACCGTCTTTTACCTGAAATTCTATATCTACCAAGGCATTTCCTATGCCTACTATATCATATTTTTTGCTCATTTTATTTTAGTTGATAGTCTGTTGACTTAGTTCACAGCTCTTCGAATTTTGTAAAAGGTTAATGGCCGCCCACCGTGCGCTGACCACAGCGGACATACCTGTCACTTATCTGCTGTGCATCTAAGAGAGATAGTTAGGCCCGTATTTGCTCTTCAACCGCACCTTTTTTCGCCATCCGCTAAACCAGGCAATCCCCAAAACAATGGCGATGATCAGTAATCCCAAAGACTCACGGGCTTCCTCCATTGCCCTCGTCTTCATGGTCAAATCCTGTTGCTCCCATTCCTGGGCAATCCACTCGCTGACGGAAGGCGGAAAGTAGTAGAGGCTGCCTACAAAAGATAGCAATGTAGCGATCCCCAAAGGTATCATTGGATAGCGTCCCAAGACCACACAGCCGGAAAGAAAGGCGGCAATCAAATAAATGCCCATCCATATCATCGGGTCTGGATCATTGATCTGAACAAGAGCTCCTACTACAAAAAGAAGGGTCCAAATCCCGAAAAATACACTTGATCCTTTGTTCATTTCTAATACTGGCTTGAACTAGACTTCAAAATCTCCTATACCGGTTTTTGATCCTGAAATACATGGTTTAGAATAAGTTCATAAATATCAGTAGGCTCCACTACAGGCCCTTGCAATAACGAGGAGTTTCCGGTAACTAATATAGGGTGATCCAAAAGATCATCGCCTATCCGGCCATGGGATCCCTTCACGAGTGTGGCATCCAAAGGAATAATATCCATCATCGTCCGTAAACCCAGTTTCTTTTTCAACAACTTCATCCCAAGTTTCGCCTTGAGAAATTTAATTTCAGGATTCGCAAAGCCCTCAACAGGATCGTACCCCGGTTTGGCGTGAATGGCTACAGTTCGTGCGAAATCAGGAGCTTTGGTATCATCAAGCCAATAATAATAGGTAAACCAAGAGTCCTTGTCCGCCACAGCTACCAGTTCCCCGGCACGTTCATGGTTAAGATGAAATTCCTTTTTCCCTTCCTCATCCAGGACTTTTTCTATACCTGGAGTGGCTTCTAGCAATGCCTTTACTTCGGGGATATCTCTTTTATCATTGACATACACGTGCGCAATCTGATGGTCGGCCACGGCAAAAGCTCTACAAGTACCTGCATCCAGCGTTTCCAATCCCAGTTCATCCTTAACAACAATATAGCCCTTTTTCCTTAAAATCCGGTTGATGTGGATCGGCTTATTGACGCTGGTGATGCCGTATTCAGACAGCAAAACCACTTCCGCTCCCTGCTTTTCATAGTAGGTGATCAAGTCTTTACATACCTCATCGATTTCATTCAGTTCCTTCGCTATTTTAGAAAAATCAATTCCCACGCGTTGCAACTTGTAATCCAAATGGGGCAGATAGATCAGGGTTAGGGTAGGATCAGTCCACTGGTCGACTTTCTTGGAAGCTTCAGCGATCCAACGGGTGGATTCAATATTGGCATTGGGCCCCCAAAAGGAAAATAAGGGAAATTGTCCCAGTTCCTTTTGCAAACGATCACGGAAGTCCATGGGTTGGCTATGGACATCGGGCAGCTTGCGGCCATCTGAAGGATATAAGGGACGGGGAGTCACGGAATAATCTGCCGTAGAGTACATATTAAACCACCAAAACATGTTGGAGACCGTGAAATTGGGATCCCTTCTCTTTGCCTCATCCCATACACTCGGTGCCTGTACCAATTTATTGGACTGGTGCCAATTACGGATTTCGCAGGTATCTCTATAATACCAGCCATTGGCCACAATCCCGTTTTCCGTAGGATGTTTTCCCGTCAGGTACACGGTTTGGGCAGAGCAGGTCACTGCGGGAAGAACCGGCTTGATGGTAGCTCTCTCCCGTTCGTCAATCCATTTTTTCAGAAAAGGTGTATGCTCTCCAATCACCCGACCCGACAGGGCCACCACATTTAATACTACTGTTTTTTTCATTATCCCATTTCTTCTTTCACCCACTGGAGTTCCCTGATAATGGAATGAGTGAGATCTAAGTTAACTTCTTCCGGCAAAACCTCCCAAGTATAGGTCTCCACTTCTAAATGATTGGTAATCTTCTGGCTTTGAATAATCTTGAGCACCTCCAATATATCTTCTTGGGTAGAAGAAAGTTGGCTATATCGGGCCAGGAACACGGGAACGTGAAAATGTATCCGCCATTCTTCGGCATCGGTGGAGGAAAGGCTACCCAAAGCTTGAGGAAGATCATTAAAAGCTTGAAGCTGACCATTTCCCGCCCTCGCTACCACTTGATGAAGATAGGTAGATTCCACAAAAGTAAGCAAAACTTCCTCTATGGACTGCCTTTTTTCCTTTTCTCTGGGAAGATCGACCTTGAGGGCTGCGCTGATCTGAATCTTCCCGACTTTAATTCCTTCCGCCTCAAAAGCAGCAAAGACTTCTTGTGGCTTTTCGTACACTACCGCAAAATGACATACATCATAACAAATACGGATATGTTCCTTCAAAGCAGAAGCTGCTGCCGCTTCCGTTAAATTGAATTGGCTTACGAAAATTTCCGTGCCGATGGGCAGTAACCATTGGCTATAAAAATCAAGAACATCTTGGGTGTTTTCCAACAGACCATCCGGTTCAGGTTCTATATCCAGGTGCAACAGCTGATCCTCCTGCTGGTAGATCTGGTAAAGATGAACCGCCACTTCCACCATATGCTGGGTTGCGATCTTTTTTGCCTCGTTCAATTTCTCGGCATCTTCATGCCAGAATTTATAGGAGAGAGGAGAAGTAGAAATTCCTCCATCCATTCCCTCAGGAAGCAGTGCTTTTAAAATGTAAAAAAGTCTTAAGGTGTAATCCTTTCTATCGCTGGTCGTCCAATCCGGATGATGCACCTGATCTTTGACCACCTGTCGATGAAATCCCCCATAGGGAAAACCGTTAAAAGTGAATGTATAAGCCTGGTTGGCGTCCAGCCAGGCTTTGAATTCATGGAGTCTATCCGTTTTTACCAACTCCAAGCTGGCTTCGTTGGACACGCGTAAGCCTATGCCCAAAGGCCCATTGGGAGAAAGTTCCTGCTTGATCTTGGGAATATGGAATTGAAGATTTTCAAACGTTTCTTTCCAGCTCTCTCCAGGATGTATATTCGTACAATAAGTTAGATGAAATCCGTTTTTGATCATTATACGGCTATATTTTCTTCCCTAAAAGCTTTCAATCTTTCCACCGACTGGAGAATTAATTCACCGTCCATTTCATGAACTTCCACCCCTTGACCTATTCCCTCCAACAACATAATGGTCAGTTCGCCGCCGAGATGCTCCCGGAATTCTTCCAGGCCTTCCAACAAAGCTTCCCCTGACAGATCGGGAACATACAACTCAAATCCAAGAGCTTTAATCAGGTGAATGATCCTTTTGAGATCGGATTCAGGGAGCATGCCTTTCAGCCAGGAATAGGTGGAGTCCAGAGCAATCCCAATAGCAACCGCTTCCCCATGTCTGATGTTGAAATTGGTGAGGTGCTCCAATTTATGGGCAGCCCAATGGCCAAAATCCAACGGTCTGGAAGATCCAAACTCAAAGGGATCCTTGCCTGCGATATGATCCAGGTGAAGTGCTGCACAGCGATAGATCAATTCTTCCATAGGGACCATTTCTCTGGTATTGAAGGACTCCACCTGAGCTTCCATCCAATAGAAAAATTCAGGGTCTTTAATCAAGGCCACTTTCACGGCTTCAGAAATTCCCGAACGCCAATCTCTATCACTAAGCGTCTTCAAAAATGCGGAATCGTTGATCACCGCATAAGGTGGGGCAAAGGTTCCCATGTAGTTTTTCTTGCCGTAGACATTGACGCCATTTTTCACTCCTATGGCGGCATCATTTTGGGCAAGGACAGTGGTGGGGATTCGGATATGCCGGATCCCTCTATGGGCAATAGCTGAAGCGAAGCCGGCCATATCAATGACCGCGCCGCCCCCTATGGCGATGATGTAGGAATGTCTGTCTATTCCAAAAGTGCTCGTGGCTTGAAGGATGGCCTGGAAGTGCTCCTGCTCATTCTTTGCCTTCTCCCCCCCTGGAACGACCAAGGGTTCTGCACAAAGGGTAAAATCCCCCTTGTAAGCTTTGCTATAGGACCTGATCTGGTCTGTTAACGCCGGATGCGCATCCACTACCCCTTGATCTATTACAAAAAAGGCCTTGGCTTTTTTGCCGTTGTTCAACAGCTTGGCCAGAGTAGCGTTACTCGGGTCGAATATATTTTCTGTAAAACAAACCTGATACGTGAATGGCACGGTAAAGGCCTGCTCAATTGTTCTTTCCATTACTTTTTTCTATATAATTCAATAACTCTATTTAAAAAATAGAGTTCCTCAAGCACCTAATTTCTTCTGTATTAAGTCACTGAAAATTTTCGGGCAATCCAGAGCGACAAAGGAAGCAATATTACAATTAAAACTCCAAACTGCCAGCCGGCAAACATGGAGGACAGGGCGGAATTCACTACGATTTGGGAGATTACACCCGCCTTTACTGCCTTTCCGATCAGTTGGGGCTTTTGGGTGTTAAGCGCCTGCAACAGGGGAGGAAAGATCATATAACACAACAAGAGCAGAAAAGGAATAACCTGCCACCATGGAACAGGCGTGGTAAAAGACAATCCCAACAGCACCACTACAATAGCGACATACATGGCAAAGCCTCCCTGTAGCGCCCTTCTATTTGATCCATGGACTTCCCCTCTGCTGATCATGGTGATGGCTGCAATGTACACTAAGGGGATTAAGCCCAAATACCAGTACACCTGCACCATCTCGGGTATGATGCTGATCCCCAGCAACAAATTACCGGTCCGGCAAAGTCCCATATTGATGGGACCTAAAACCAACTGGTGCTTTCCCCAGGCATTATACAATATGCACAGGAAAGCAATCACAATGGCCAGCCATCCGCTCAAAGGGGAAACCTGCCATCCGGCCACTATTCCTACCAGCAGAAGTGCCGAGGCCATAACAGCCGCATTTTTAAGCGGCACCATCCCGCTGGGAATTGGCCTTTCGGGTCTTTCGACACGATCCAATCCTGCATCAAAGACATCATTGAAGGCCACTCCGCCACCGTATAGGCCAATGGTGGATAGACAAAGCCACAGCCAGGAACCAAGTCCAGGACTGGGGCCAGATACGGCATCAGGCGAGAACCACATTAATGCGGCCCCAGACACCGCAATCCCCGCCAAAATATCTGCAACAGCAGTGACAACGTTGGCGGGTCGGGTGAGGCGCAAGTAGGCCATTAATTTGTTCATGGCTTCCTCCCCTTTCTCATAGCATCACTTTGTACCACTAATTCTCTACAATTTCGGAAGAGCCTTCTATTTTCGGAGTCTGGCCACCACGCAGGACAGAATTTCCGCCCAGCTTTTTGGTTTGGTCTATTGGCTCGGCTTCGAGCCAATCCCTCTCATCCATCTGTCCGCTTTGCCCATAGGCAGTCAGGGCATTTTGATAGCAAGTCAACCGGATATGCTCTTCAGGAATCCCCCGCTCGCGCATCAGTGCAGCAGTTTTAGGTACGGCCAGCGGATCACTTATCCCCCAATCAGCCGCACTATCCACAATGATGCGTTCAGGACCGTATTGTTTTACGACTTCCACCATCCGCTCACTCCCCATCTTGGTATGCGGGTAGATCGTGAATGCAGCCCAATAACCGCGATCTAATACTTCTTTTACCGTCTCCTCATTATTATGGTCAATGATGACCATTTCGGGCTTCACGCCGTGTTCTTCCGCGACATCCATGCTTTTGGTGGTGCCTTTTTTCTTGTCCCTATGGGGAGTGTGAACCAAAACGGGAAGGTTGACCTCTCTGGCAAGATCCAGTTGTAACCGATAAAAGCGGTCTTCTGCTTCCGTCTGGTCATCATAGCCGATCTCACCTATGGCTACCACACCTTCTTTGCCGACATACAGCGGCAACAGTTCCATCACCTGCTCGGCCAGCTCCACATTATTGGCTTCTTTGGAGTTGAGTCCCATGGTGCAATAATGCTTTATCCCGAATTGCTTGGCACGAAAGCGTTCCCAGCCGATCAGGCTACTGAAATAATCCTGAAAACTGCCTACTTTGGTCCGAGGCTGACCCAGCCAAAAAGCCGGTTCAATAATGGCTACAATGCCAGCTTTGCGCATGGCCTCATAATCATCAGTAGTTCGGGAAGTGACGTGGATATGTGGATCGATAAACATCATAACTAATCGGTTTTAAATTTTATTGGTTTTACCCAACATCTAAACGTATAAACTTTATAAAGTAAATCAAAAATAAAGTTGATCAATGGTATATTCAGCAATTCGACAGGCTTCGGTGACCATGCCTTAAAGACGATCGCTTAATAGATCGTTAGGTGTAGAGATATACACTCCCGCAATTCCTTTAGCAAGTCCTCACCGATGCGTCAACAACCAGCATTGAATCATCCATCACAAAGTCTAAGCTCCCTAACGCTTAGTCCCCAACATTACTCCTGATGGCCAAAGATAAACAATTTGGTAGATTCTGCTCATGACTTTTGTCAGGGTTTGGAGGAGGGGGATGCCAAAAGATCCGAAGACCAAGTGGATCCTGCAAGCTGTCGACTTGTGTCTATCTAAGGCGGGTGGTTTGCCCCAGTGCCCAAATATCCTCTTTTTCCGCCAAAAAACTTATTTATAGGTTTTATTCTTCTACTTTTAAATTATATTCAGCCATAGAAAGATGAAACGTTTCATACATGACTTTTAAGGATAAAGTAGCCATCGTTACCGGGGCCGGTCAAGGAATCGGATTGGAAATAAGCAAATACCTGGCGAAAGAAGGAGCGAATGTACTTCTGAACGATATAGATATCCAGTTGGCAGAGCAAGCAGTGGCTGAAATAATCCAGGAGACAGCAGGCTCCTGCCAAGCCATCCCAGGAGACAGCAGCGACATGCAACTGATCCAGCGTTTGGTGGACACCGCCGTGAACCAATATGGCCATTTGGACCTTGTCATTGCCAACGCAGGAATTACCCTTTTCGGAGATTTTTTCACTTACTCCCCTGAGTCCTTCTTCAAGGTGATGCAAGTGAATCTTGGGGGAACCTTCTTTCTGGCACAGGCAGCTGCCAATCAGATGAAAAAACAACCGAACGGAGGTTCTTTATTGTTTATGTCCTCCGTCACGGGTCATCAGGCCCATAAAAACCTGGCCGCCTACGGGATGAGCAAGGCCGCTCTGGAAATGCTGGCAAAAAACCTTGTCATAGAACTTTCCCAATACAAAATCAATGTCAATACCATTGCCCCGGGAGCAACCCTGACCAATAGGACCATGGAAGATCCTGACTACCAGAGAATCTGGTCGGAAATCACGCCGATGGGACGTCCTGCCTATGTGGCGGATATTGCGAACACTGCACTCTTTTTGGTATCCGACAAAGCCAGACATATCACAGGGCAGAATATTATGGTGGATGGAGGGTGGACCTGTATCAGCCCCTCCCCTTTTTAAATTACTACAATCACATACATATGTTAAGATTAGACAACAAAGTAGCCATAGTCACCGGTGGTGGAAGCGGTATCGGAAAAGCTATTTCGCTCTTATTTGCCAGACAGGGTGCCATTGTCTGTTTATTGGATGTGGACGAAAATGGATCGGCCGCAGTAGTGGCCGAAATTGAATCCCAACAAGGACAGGCTTTTTTCCAAAAATGCAATGTGGCCGACCAGCAGGCAGTGAAACAAGCCATTCGTACTATCACGAGTAAGTATTCGACCATTGATCTGCTGATCAACAATGCCGGGATATCCCATATTGGTACGGCAGAATCTACTCTGGAAGAGGATTTTGACCGATTGCTTACCGTCAATGTGAAAGGCACCTACAATTGCCTCCACGAGGTACTACCGGTAATGAAGGAGAAAGGCGGCGTGATATTAAACATGGCTTCCATTGCCGCCAGCGTGGGATTGCAGGACCGCTTTGCCTATTCCACCACCAAGGGAGCAGTGGTGGGAATGACCCTATCGGTGGCTAAAGACTACCTGCACCACCATATCCGCTGCAACTGCATTTCACCGGGAAGGGTCCATACGCCTTTTGTGGATGGTTACCTGGCAAAACATTATCCAGACAATAAAGCGGAGATGTTTGAGAAACTATCCAAAACCCAACCCATCGGAAGGATGGGAAAGCCGGAGGAAATCGCTTTTCTGGCTCTCTATCTCTGCTCCGACGAATCCTCCTTCATTACGGGAACAGATTATCCCATTGACGGAGGATTCTTAAAGTTGAATACTTAGAGACCGGCGACCAAAGTAAAAAGACGGAATAGTGAAATGATGGATGCAAGGTGACGATGATCTAAGAATAAAATCCCTGCCCTATCGTCTCATCTCTTCCGCCTACATCCGGGCTCTGACATCGGACAGGTCAACGCTACAAAAAATACGACAACAATTAATAAATAACCAAATGGCTAGAAAAATCAGAATGGGCATGATCGGTGGAAGCCTAGACGCTTTCATCGGTGCTGTACACCGCCGCGGAGCGGTGCTTGACGGGGAAATAGAATTGGTATGCGGCGCATTCAGCTCCAATCCCGAAAAATCAAAAGCGGCAGGTGAGGCATTTTATCTTCCCGCCGACAGGGTATATGGCTCCTATGAGGAAATGATCCTTAGTGAAAAAGAATTGCCGGAAGGAGAGAGGATGGACTTCGTATCGATTGTTACACCCAACCATGTCCACTTCCCGGCTGCCAAGATGGTCATAGAAAACGGCTTCCATCTGGTAATGGACAAGCCGATGACGCTCACCGTAGAGGAGGCCAAAGAGCTGGCTCAAATCATCAACGACTCCGGTTTGCTCTTCGCACTGACGCATAATTATACAGCCTATCCCATGGTCAAGGAGGCGAAGCACCTTATCAAGGCAGGAACTATAGGCAAAATCCGTAAAGTTATTGTAGAATACCCTCAAGGCTGGCTTTCAGGATTGCTCGAGGCCTCAGGACAGAAACAAGCGGAATGGCGGACGGATCCGGCGCGCTGCGGAGCTGCTGGAGGCATAGGCGATCTGGGTACCCACGCGGAGAATCTGACAGAATACATCACGGGATTAAAAATTACTGAATTAATCGCGGACCTGACCATTTTTGTGGAAGGAAGAAGACTTGACGACGACGCTAACGTCCTTTTGCGCTTTGACAATGGAGCCAAGGGCATACTACACGATAGCCAGATTTGCAATGGCGAAGAAAATGACCTCAGCATTCGAATCTATGGGGAGTTCGGTGGCTTAAAATGGAGACAGCAGGAACCCAATACACTGATCCTGACCAATCAGGAAAAAGGCTCCCGCATCCTCAGGACCGGAGTAGGCGATCTTTCGCTAAATGCCCAAGCCCATACCCGCCAACCTGCGGGACATCCTGAGGGATACGTAGAAACTTTTGCCAGCATCTACAGGAACTTTGCCTATGCTCTTCGTGCCAGATGGGGGGAGGAAGCCAGCAAAAATGCCACGGGAGGCCTCACCGCCGAAAGCAGCAACCCCTCCGGCTACGATCCAGAGATCCATGATTTCCCAGGGGTAGAAGAAGGATTGAGAGGCATGGCCTTTATACAGACCGTGTTGAAGTCCAATCAGGAGCAGAAGTGGACGAAGTTTGAGGTGTAGCTCCCTAGGCGATAATCGGAAAGCTTCATTGATAGAAACGGAAACGATAGGACGGGTATAATACTGGACTGACAACAAAAAATGTATTAAAAAACCCGGAACTGGGTGCCGATAGTCCGATTGGACAATAAAAAAGAGAGGAAAAATCCTCTCTTTTTTATTGCTACTCGTCGGAAGCACTTTCATTTACATGCTCCTCGGCAATCTGGGTGAGGAGGGCGTCCGTTTTCTTTTCTTCTTCTAAGGTCTGTTCCAAGAGCTGAGCGACTTCATCATGGCCCATTTTTTTGGCCAGTGCTACCAATGATCCATAGGAGGCAATTTCGTAATGCTCGATTTTTTGCGAGGCAATGATGATTCCAGCATCACGAACACTAGTGTCCTTATCGGTGTCGCTCAAGATCTCTTTGCCTTCTTCCAGAAGACCTTCCATAGCCTGACATTTTTTTGCTGAAGCTTTGACACCGATGCTTTCAAACACCTTCTCCAGTCGCTCTATTTGCCCCTTTGTTTCCTCCAAATGGGTTTCTATTGCTTTAGCCAATTCCGGAGAAGTGGCTCCCTTGCTCATTTTGGGTAGTGCCTTGGCCAAGTGGGTTTCTGCCCAATAAATATCCTTTAGTTCGTGAACGAATAACTCATGGAATTTTGAATCCTGCATTTTCTTGGGAGAATTACTTTTAGTTGCCATAATCATTGATTTTAGGTTAGTAACAAAATAGTTAAGTGAATTTCCGGAAAACCATTCAAATACTATTCCCCCATTGGAAATCAGCTTTAAACACGCTAGGCACGCTTTTTTGTATTGGTGAAAACCGAACCGCCTCTTTTCTGTTACCTTTCAGTCACAAATTGTAGCGGAGACGAAATAGTGTTGACGGGGCTGCAGCGCTATATTATTTGTAACCTAAAATCTACAAATTCACTTATTTTTTACCCAAAGAGAAACTTAAGTTTTTCCCTTAGCTATAGTAGATGTGTCAAAGTATGGCCTTTAATAATCATCTGAATCTTTTGCGGGAGGTTCTGTAATTCAGGCCGAAGTATTGTTTCTGAAACCATACATATAAAATTTAAAGGTTTTAAAGTAAAGAGAAACATGGAATATAATAAACCCGCATGGCCGGGAACGCCTTATCCTTTAGGATCAAATTACGACGGTGAAGGTGTAAATTTTGCCTTATTTAGCGAGAGTGCCACATCAGTTACCCTTTGTCTTTTTGATCCTGATGAAAAAGAAGTCGCGCAGATACTTGTGACCGAACATACCGACCAGGTATGGCATGTTTATCTTCCCGGAATAGAACCAGGCCAGCTCTACGGATACCGGGTAGACGGCCCATGGGATCCCGAAAACGGCCTTCCTTTCAACAAAAGTCACCTCCTGCTGGACCCCTACGCCAAAGCGATCAACGGGAGGATTGACTGGAGTGACGCCATGTTTGGCTATGATGTGCAAAGTACCAGTGAAGACAGGGACCTCATCAAGAAAGAATATGACAGTGCCGACGGAATGAACAAGTCCATTGTCATAGACAACAGGTTTGATTGGGAAGGAGTAGAATCTCCAAATATCCCCCTTCACAAGTCCATCATCTATGAACTACACGTAAAAGGATTTACCGCCACACATCCCGACTTGGATCCTTCAGAAAGGGGAACGTATAAAGGTCTGACCCATCCTAAAGTCATTGAATACCTTCAGCAACTGGGAGTAACCTCCGTAGAATTAATGCCCGTTCATCAGTTCGTTAACGATAGGCATCTCGTGGAAAACGGGCTCAGCAACTATTGGGGCTACAACTCGATCGGTTTCTTCGCCCCGCATTCTGCTTATTCTTCGGCAGGCACCGCTGGCGAGCAGGTGAGAGAATTTAAGGAAATGGTGAAAGCACTTCACAAAGCAGGATTAGAAGTCATTCTTGATGTGGTGTATAACCACACCGCCGAAGGCAATCATTATGGACCTACTTTATGTTTCAAAGGTATTGACAACAAAGCCTACTATCGGTTGGTGGAGGACAATCCCCGCTTCTATATGGATTATACCGGCACCGGCAATTCCCTAAATATGTTGCATCCCCGTACGCTACAGATGGTGATGGACAGCCTGAGGTACTGGATAACTGAAATGCATGTGGATGGTTTTAGGTTCGACTTGGCTTCGACCCTGGCAAGAGGATTAATGGAGGTAGGAAGGCTTTCTACTTTTCTGGATACCATACATCAAGATCCCATTATCTCCCAGGTAAAATTAATTGCCGAGCCTTGGGATATAGGCGAGGGCGGTTATCAGGTGGGCAACTTCCCCGTATTGTGGGCTGAATGGAACGGCAAATACCGGGATAGTGTGCGGAAATTTTGGAGATCTGATGAAAGCCAGGTGGCTGAACTGGCATACAGGCTCAGTGGCAGTAGCGATCTTTACAAGTTAAATGGACGACAACCTTCTGCCAGCATCAACTTTATTACTGCCCATGACGGGTTTACCCTCAACGATCTGGTCAGCTACAATGAGAAACACAACGAGGCCAATGGAGAAGGAAATAATGATGGGGACAGCCACAACAACAGCTGGAACTGTGGCGTGGAAGGACCTACGGATGATCCGGATATCAACCAGCTAAGAGAACAGCAAAAAAGAAACTTTATGGCCACCCTCCTGTTGAGCCAGGGGGTTCCGATGATCTGCAGTGGTGATGAATACGGGCGCACCCAATTCGGGAACAACAATGTGTACTGCCAAGACAATGAAATCAGCTGGTTCAATTGGGATTGGGAGGACAAACACCAGGCGTTTTTTGACTTCACCCGAACGCTTATTGAGATCCGAAAAAGCAGTCCGATATTTCAAAGAAGACGGTTTTTCCAGGGAAGAAATATCCATGGAGAGGACGTAAAGGATATTCGTTGGATTGGGCCAGATGGAAGCGATATGACAGAAGACGAATGGGATAACTCTTTCGTAAGGAGCCTCGGCATGATGCTGAACGGGCAGGTTATGGATGAGCTGGATGAAAGGGGAAACGTGATAAAGGATGGCCTTTACTTTATTATAGTAAACTCCTACTGGGAAGCGGTTGAATACCAGCTCCCCAAGAACGGCAAGGAATATCATTGGTTAACCATTTTCGATACTTCCCAGCCGGAGGCATCATTTAAGGATAAATCAGTAGAGGGAAACAACTACTTGGTAAACCCCCGTTCTTTGGTGGTGTTGAGGCAGGCTGATTAGTTGGAAGATGGAAGAAGTACAAAGTGGAGGTGTATAAGGACGGATAACAGATCAAACTGTTGCCATTAATTTATATGAGGCAAGCGGGAAGACGACGCACATCGTTTCTCCCGCTTCTTCCGTCTTTGGTCTACCCATCTCACCTGGCGATATTTCGATGGGCAAGAACAGAAGCACCCTATGCCCAACGGAAACACCTGCCGTCCAACTTTCGTCACCCTGTTCCCAACCTTTCCTCTTCAATACGCTGATCTTCCCATCTCCTTCCACATAAGCTGATGGACCTTCCTTATCTCATCAGTGCCTTCCCGGCGGAATGGCCCATGAATAATATTATTTTATGCCTATTGTCATGAAGTCTTTGCTAAAGTTTGTAAATGAACTTTTACACTATTGGCGATGCCTAATAGGCGTAGCTATCTAAACTTAATACCTGATGTTATGGTATTTATATCTAGATTTGCACTTTGCAATAATTTAATGAAACGATTTCCTCCCACGCAATCTGAGCATTTACTCCACCAAGTAAGCGCAACACACTACAATTTTTTACTGGAAAGTATTAAAGATCATGCAATTTTCATGTTGGATCCAGAAGGATTTATCGCCACTTGGAATGCTGGTGCAGAGAACATTAAGGGCTATACCCGTGAGGAAGCCGTTAACCAACACTTTTCTATTTTTTATACGCAGGAAGATCAGGAAAGGAACTATCCGGCCGAAATTTTAGAATCAGTCAAGAGAAACGGTAAATTTGAAGAACAAGGTTGGAGAGTGAAAAAAGACGGGTCCCGGTTTTGGGCTAGCGTCACTATTTTTGCCGTTTATGCCGATGATAAAAAGCTGATCGGATTTTCAAAGGTGACGAGAGACCTGAGCGAAAGGAAGAACCTGGAAGACCACTTGAACATAATTAACCAAGAACTACGGGAAAGCGAAGAACGCGCACGCCTGCTGATATCAGGAGTAAAGGATTACGCTATCTTCTTGGTCTCTTCGCAAGGCAACATAGCGTCCTGGAATAATGGTGCTAAAGAAATAAAAGGGTATGAAGCTCATGAGGTGCTGGGGAAGTCAATTTCGATATTTTACGTACCTGAAGCCATTGATAACAATTACCCGAAGTATGAGCTTCGTAAGGCTTTCGAGGAAGGAAGGTTTGAGGATGAGGGTTGGCGTGTACGGAAGGACGGATCCCAGTTTTGGGCCAATGTGTTGATTACTCCAATTTTCAATGAGCAGAACCAACACATCGGCTTTACCAAGATCACCAGAGATCTATCCGAGCGCATCAAAAACGAAGAACTGATGCAGAAGAACCAGGAGTTGTACCGAGTGAACCAAGATCTGGACAATTTCGTCTATGCTGCATCTCATGACCTTAAAGCACCTATATCGAATATTGAAGGGTTATTGACTGTTTTGCTGGAGTCATTATCACCAGAGACTTTAGCCAATGAGCACAGCCAAAGGATTATCGGTATGATGCAATACTCGATCAACCGCTTCAAATTAACCATTTCAAACCTCACGGATGTGGTGAAATTGCAAAAGGAACACAGCCTACCTCCAACGACGGTTAATCTTGCTGACATTACGAAAGAAGTATTGCTGGATATGAAGCAGATCATTGAATCTTCCAATGTAGATATCCGAACGGTGATTGATTGCGAAATCTCTGTCCACTACTCGAGAAAAAACCTGAGAAGCATTATTTATAACCTGGTGTCCAACGGCATCAAATACCGCTCTCCTGAACGGCCTCCTTTTGTTGAAATCCGTTGCAGCGAAAAAGAGGACTATATCGTCCTGAAGGTCGAGGACAATGGGTTGGGAATGGACGCAAAGAACAAAAACAATATTTTTAAGATGTTTCATCGCCTTCACGATCATGTGGACGGAACAGGTATCGGACTGTTTATGGTTAAGAGAATCATCGAGAATGCCGGCGGAACAATTGAAGTTAAAAGTAATCTTGGCGAAGGATCCGTTTTTACGGTACTGTTGCGGAAGTAAATAAACTTCAATTTAATAAGTTGGTATACAAAACCCCACTTAAAAGTCAGCTTCTGTAATTTGATCCTAAATTAAATCTGTAAATTGTCAGAACATTACCACCTCGTTCATTGGCTCTTAATGATAAGATCACATGGAGTATTTGAAATAAAGGAATCGATGGCCTGAGAATTGCTAAAAGCCCAATCCATACTATTTTCTGATGTAAACCGCAAACATGTCCGATTCCAATGATAAAAAACGACAGATTGAAGTTCTGATAGAGCTGAACACAGAGCTTGAGAATTATTTCAAAAACACAATCATTCCACAACTTTTTGTAGATGCCAATCTGATCCTGAGGAAATTCACTCCTCCGGCGATGAAGCAATTTAACTTTTCTCCTGAAGATCTGGGTCAACCTTTTATTGAATTAGTGGACAATATCAGGTATTCAGTCATTGTTGATGATGTTAATGAGGTGATCGCAACAGGCGAAATCATGGAAAAAGAAATCCAGACCAACGATTTTCGATGGTTCCAAATGAACATTATTCCCTACCTCGTGGCAAAAAGCAACACGACCAATGGGGTCATCATCACCTTTGTAGATATTACCGACCGCATAAAAACCTTAAGGGAGCTGGAAAAGTTGAATGCCTCACACGAAACTTTTATTTATTCTGTCTCCCATGATCTCAAAGCACCGCTTGCCAACATTGAAGGGCTTGTGAAGTATTTGTTGGAGTTATCGACCGACCGGTCGGATAAAGATGGACAATATTATGAAGAACAGCGGTCTATTGCTCAACTCCTTGAAAACTCTGTTAAGTCAATGAAGGATATCATCGACGAATTATCGGAAATAACGAAGGTTGAAAATCAGTACAAAGAAGAGGCGGAGACAGTTTGGCTTGAAAAAATTATTGACGAGGTAAGGTTGATCCTAAACGATAAGATCACCAACGATCGGGTTAAAATCGAATTGGATATTAAAGAACCTGAAATACAGTTCCCTCGAAAAAGTATCCGGAGCATTATTTTCAACCTGTTAAGCAACGCCATAAAATATCGGTCTACGGACAGAGAGCCCGAAATCAGGATTAAAAGTGAAGAAGTGGACGGCCATATACACATTTCTGTCGAGGATAACGGTCTTGGGATTTCCAAGGACAAAATCGATCTTCTGTTTGTGCCTTATTCACGCTTAGAAAAGAAGGTGGAAGGAACAGGCATAGGGCTTTACCTGGTCAAAAAACTTATTGAGAACGAAGGGGGAAAAATAGAAGTTGAAAGCGAGTTGGGAATAGGGTCTATTTTCAAGGTTAAGTTAGCGAAGGCGACCTAGTATGCCTCTTTGTTGAAGTATAATATTAAGTTTTAATTTATACTTTTCGTAGCGACCCCAGTGGCTAAAACATGGGATCCTAACGAATCGTTATGGGGGTTTATGTAAAATATTTTTGTTGATCAGCGTGGCGTCATTCTCCTTGATTATTTATCAAAAAGTGTATTATTTTGTCAAAGATCCCCGATCTTAGATAATAAGGGCATAAAAGAGCAAATTGGGCAATTTGGGACTGAGCTTAAGTGGTCCTGACATTGCCAAAACTTTGAAAGTGAACATCATCTGCTACCAAACCTAAAATGGATGGACAATTCAGTAGACAACAAGGATCAACAGATAAAGAACCTGATAGAGCTGAACGAAGAACTTGAAAATTATTTCAAAAACACCATTATTCCTCAACTTTTTGTAGATGCTAAGTTGATCCTGCGGAAATTCACCCCTCCCGCAATGAAACACTTTAATTTATCTCCCGAGGACCTTGGAAAGCCTTTTGCGGATTTAGTTGACAACATCAATGATACTGTTATTCTCGACGATGTCGAGGAGGTGATAAGAACCGGAGAGATCTTGGAAAAAGAGATTCAGACAACTGATTTCCGTTGGTTTCAGATGAACATTCTTCCTTACTACGTACAGAAGGAAAATAAGAACAATGGAGTCATCATTACTTTTGTGGATATCACTGAACGTATTAAAACTTTAAACGAGCTCGAAAAACTGAACGCATCGCATGAAACTTTTATTTATTCCGTCTCCCATGACCTGAAAGCCCCCCTTGCTAATATCGAGGGATTGGTGATCCATTTGTTAGAAACCTCTTCATTAATTCAGGAAAAAGATTTAGAACAGCAAAAAATAGGGCAGTTATTGCAGAAATCTGTTCATTCTATGCGGAACATCATCAATGAGCTATCCGATCTTTCAATGATGGAAAATCCGGAACAAGCAGAGAGGGAGACGTTCAGCTTCGAAAACATCATCAATGATGTGAAATTAATACTTAATGATAAAATCATTAACGATCAGGTAAAGATCCATTTGGACATTAGACAATCGGAAATACGTTTTTCCCGAAAAAATCTCCGGAGCATCATTTTCAATCTCTTGAGCAACGCGATAAAATATAGATCCCCTGAAAGAACCCCGGAAATTCACCTTTCCAGTACGAGAGTGGACGGACATGTTCATATCTCCGTGAAGGATAACGGTCTGGGTATTTCCAAAGATAAGGTCAACTTGCTTTTTAAACCCTATTCCAGATTGGAGAAAAAGGTAGAGGGGACAGGAATCGGACTTTTCCTGGTGAAAAAAATTATTGAGAATGAAGGTGGTGAAATTATGGTAAAGAGTAATTACGGAGAAGGCACAGAATTCGTGGTAAGGCTAAAAGCTGAATAAACTCTCCGGATTACTGTGGCAAGGTCATCCGGGAGAGTTACAGAACCAGGAAAAAAAGCCATTTTTAATCCTGATGCATGATTTTTTCTCTATGTAGGGTACCCCATTTTCTTAGAGATTCAATCACCTCCTCGAGGGTTTTACTGTGTGCCGTCAAGGTATAGGTTACCTTAATTGGATAGGTATCATGAACTGTCCGCTTTACAAGTCCGTTGATTTCCAAATCCCTCAATTCTTTGGACAGCATCCTATCTGTAATGCCCTGAACCTCCTTGGATATTTCTCCGAAACGCCTCTCGCCAAAGGTAAGTGCCACAATAATCGGAAGCTTCCATTTTCCATTTAAAACCTCTAGGGCATCCCGAATAGGCAAAAGCGTTGCCATGCATTCCGAGTGGTCTAATTTATCTCTTTCCATAACATCCTTTATAAGTGGCTCAGTCAATTCTATCAAGAAGTATAGGGCTATACAATCTGATAGTACTTACAAATATATAGTATCGAGATGTAAATTTACATGAAAATCGTCGGATGGGAAAATTTTTGGGCACTCAGCAAACGTAGTAGTCCACCTGAAATCCTCCCTATCTATTGAATCATGTATTTGTAACAATTAAATCAAAATCTTATGATGAAGAGAACAGCAAAATCAATTTCGAAGGGATGGACCATCGCTTTATGGACCTCCCAGATTATCCTGGCAGCCTTGTTTATAATGGCGGGGTTGCCCAAAGCGACCGCACCTTTACAAGAGCTAGCCGCTACCATGCCTTTGGCAGTTGAAACTCCTGAAGCACTGATCCGATTTATCGGGATTTCGGAAATCCTGGCCGGTATCGGATTAATTCTTCCCGGGGTGCTAAAAATCAAACCCATACTGATCCCATTTGCTGCATTGGGTCTGCTGGTAATAATGGTATTGGCCATTATTTACCATTTGTCAAAAGGGGAAGTAGCGCCTGCGGCAATTAATTTAGGCCTCGGTTTACTTGCTTCCTTTGTGGCATGGGGAAGGTATCGGAAATCCCCCATTCATCCAGAAGGCCGATCGACTGTACAAGAGAGGGGTTTTAATTAAACAGAAAGCGAGGAAAACATGATCATCAAAAGAAGCGTGAGCAAAGCCTACACTCCTGCAGAGGAGAAAGGATTCTTAGGCCCCGACCATACGGCAAGGGCTGTCATACAGGTTCCATTTCGTGAAAGCGACCCCTTTATATTGTTGATGGACGATATTCTCGACAAAAAAGATGAAGAACCGGTAGGAGGGCCTCATCCTCATGCTGGCTTTGAAACGGTGTCTTTACTACTTGAAGGGGAAATAGGAGACCAGAGACATCAAATGAAAGCGGGAGACTTACAACTGATGACGGCAGGGAAAGGCATAGTGCATACCGAGGTCATAGAAAAAAAATCCAAGATGCGGCTTCTCCAGCTTTGGCTCAACCTTCCCAAAAAAGATCGGTGGACTGCACCAAGAGTTCAGGACCTCGCCTATGAGCGTGTCCCTTTGGTTGCTCGGGAAGGGGTGAAAATACGGGTATACAGCGGATCTTTGGAAGGAGTGTCATCCCCATTGAACCACCATACACCTTTCATTTTGGCAGATGTACATCTGGAAGCCCAGACCCAAACCACCCTGACGCTTCCAGCCTCTTACTCCACCTTTTTGTATATCTTAGAGGGTAAGGTAGAAGTGGGGGAAAACCGAAGAATGCTGGAGCAGCACCAGGTGGGTTGGCTCGATCGGCTGGCAACGGAAGAACCAAGCGAACTCCTGTTGTTAACTACTGAGGGATCTGACACCCGATTTGTCCTTTACGCCGGTCAGCCGCAGCACAATGAGATCATTCAGCACGGACCCTTTATCGCCGATAGTAAAGAAGACATACAAAGATTGTTCAGGGAGTATCGAACCGGTCAACTTCAACATATCGCAGAAATTGAAAAAGGAAGTGTGTTCACTTATTAAAAGAAGAATAAAAATGGGGGAGACCATAAAACCTCCCCAATGGGGGACTAACAAGCTGATTTTAAGCGTTAGTCCCTTATTTTTTGCGCTTCTTGCTTTAGATATCCGGAGGCATTACTTTTTTATGGAATAGGGATTGTTCCTGAAATTAACAATTAATGGAACGAGAAGATTACCTTTGTGTCCTATGAGGATGCTTTCTGTTTTTCTATTGATAAGAAAAATGGCCTTTTTACATACAAAGATTAATTTATTTTATTGAAAATTGGCTTGGGGTCTTCTGGCTATTTGAATTTATACCCGTTAGAATCAAACACAAGAATACATGAAGAGAGTAGTTATAACAGGAATGGGCACGGTCAACCCACTAGGAAACGATGTGACTGCCTTTTGGAACAATGCCATCCATGGAAAAAGCAGTGCTGGATTGATCAGCAAATTCGATGCTTCCCTATTCAGGACCCAGATTGCATGCGAAATAAAGGACTTTGCGCCCGAGAAATACCTGGATCGGAATGAAATCAAAAGAACAGATTTATTTACGCAATATGCACTTTTCAGTGCCTCCCAAGCGATGGAAGATTCCGGACTGGATGTCTCCAGCATGGATCCTTTTGATATAGGTGTAATATGGGGAGTGGGCCAAGGCGGTATGCAAACGTTTGAGACGGAGGTGGAGAATTATGTAAAAGGGAACTACGTACCCCGCATCAGTCCGTTTTTTGTACCTAAGCTGATTGTCAATCTCGCACCCGGAATGATTTCAATGAAATTCGGGCTTCGTGGAATCAACTACGCATCCGTTTCGGCTTGTGCTTCCGCCAATACCGCTGTCATGGATGCATTTAATTATATCCGTCTCGGTAAAGCTAAAATGTTTGTAACCGGAGGATCGGAAGCAGGCATCACTCCTGTCTCCATCGGAGGATTTTCTGCAATGAAGGCCATGTCCGGCAGGAATGACGATCCGCTCACTGCCAGCAGACCCTTTGACGAACATCGTGATGGCTTCGTGATGGGCGAAGGTGCCGGCGCCTTGATCATAGAGGAATATGAACATGCGAAAAAAAGAGGGGCAAAAATTTATGCGGAATTGGTCGGCGCAGGCATGACTGCAGATGCCTACCACATGACGTCCCCACATCCCGAAGGCTTAGGAGCTTCTAAATCAATGAATCTAGCGCTTGAGGAAGCACAATTGAATATTTCCGAGGTGGATTATTTAAATCTTCACGCCACGTCCACCCCTATAGGAGATATCAGTGAGCTGCACGCGGTCAATCAGGTATTCAAGGGATCTAAAAACCTCTGGGTCAGTTCCACCAAATCCATGACTGGCCACCTATTAGGAGCTGCGGGAGCTATTGAAGCGATACTTGCCATCCAGTCCATCAACGAAAACATCATCCCGCCTACCATCAATATCGAAAACCTGGACCCTGCCATCCCCGAAGGTATTCAGATCGTCGTTAATGAAGCGAAAGAGAAAAACGTAACCACTGCCATGAGCAACGCCTTCGGATTCGGTGGCCACAACTCCACGTTGTTGTTCAAGAAACTATCCTAATGGGTAAAAGATCGAACTACCCCAACCTATGGTAAAAGGTAGTTCGATCTTTCCTCTCTCCCTATTGTATATTCTAGTCACGTGATTTTTTCCCTTCTCCGGGACCAGCGGCAAGTAGAGGGAGATGCAGATGGTATGATTGCTTCCCCTACACCGCCACTGTTTTCCACTTTCTCAATTATTCGTCCTCAGGCATCAATTCATCCTTCAATTCCATCGCCCTTTCCAGATGCGCATTGATATGCGGCAGTGTGCTGGAGGCAAAATCCAACAGCTGCTTGTAGCTGCCCTCCTCTATCTGGGTCTGGAAGATCTGCTGGGCTTGTTGATGGGCTTCGATTTGGCTACGGATGTAAGCACTGTCAAAAGCCTCCCCTTCCATTGCTAAAAGCTGATCATAAAGAAGCTGATGCTCGGCCTTTAAGGTGTCAGGAACTTCTATATCCTGGATTTCGGCAATGGTAGCCAATCGGTTTTGGGCGTTGGTATGATCTGTGACCATCAACACACCAAAATCCCTGACCGATTCATATTCAGCTTTTTCTACTGCCAACTGGCCAAAATCAATTTCAGCCAGGTTGGAATAAGTGGCATCTACAGCAAAATCCATGTCCTGTTGCGTAACAAGATCACGGGGATCATCCTCTCGATCCTCACAGGCGGTAGTAAAGCCCAACAGCAGCATCCCGAGAATGCTCAGACCCCACCATTTCACCGGATAGCCCTTTCCGTAGTGATTTTTTTTTATTTGTCTCATCTGTTAAAGAGTTTGATTTATAATTTTTGCAGGTCGCTGGCCTTGCCGATATACTGAGAACCGGGATTGGTCAAGATGACGACCAAAATCTCGACTATACCGAACGCGACGTGCGGCCAAAATATATCTTCTGAAAAGCCGAATAGCCAAGGTGATGCGGCCAGAAAGATTCCCGAAATGAGGTCAATCCTCAAATGGGACTTCATAGGGATGATACCTATCAAACCCAACTCATAATCGGTAATAAGGCTATATACCAGGGTACCCGCTCCGAGCAGAATGACTACCCAACTTTCACTTCCTCCCTCGTAAAAACCGAAAAACCAAGGTGAAATCACCAATATCACCCCTACCAAATAATCCAAATAGCCATGGGTCTTTCTATCAATAATCTTCATAATGCTGTGGTTTAGTATTAAAGTGACACCCATCTGCTGACCAATATTGTACCAGTGATATTTATAGGCGTTTTATCATTTTGAAAAAACTTGCCCACCTAGAAGGACCTAACTTTTTCAAGGGCTAAGAAGGAGCTCAAAAAAACCAACGGCTGAAGACTAAGATAGGCCCGTATCCAAAAAGCCACATTTTGTTTCCAATAACACCCCAAAAGCAACTGAAAAAAACGTAAGGATAAAACCCTCCTTTAAATTTCCTTTATAAGGAATCGCCCAGGAAAATGTTTGCCTTTTAATTTGTTGGCAAGCTATTTATTGAATGAATAGTAGAAAGATTGTCCAATATTATCTTGAAATCATGAAAAACGACCGACACAAAGCTGATGATGAAAAATACATTCCGATGACCTCTGTCTCAAGCGGGAAAGGAAGAGAGCTCACAAAAGATGTTTTCTATTATACCAATCAAATCGTCAACGTCATCATGATCGGTGATCCAGAGGAAGAGCATTGGGTGCTGGTGGATGCCGGAATGCCGAAATCTGGAAAGGAAATCTTATCCGTAGCGCAAAAGCGCTTTGGGAAGAACAAAAAGCCCTCAGCCATTATTTTGACGCATGGGCACTTTGACCATGTGGGAGGGCTTATTGATTTATTAGAGGAATGGGATGCCCCTGTATACGCCCACCCCAATGAGTTTCCCTTTTTGACGGGAGCAAAATCCTATCCCGCACCAGACCCTAGCGTAGAAGGGGGCCTATTAGCCAAAATATCCTTTATTTATCCTATAGCGCCCATTGACATCAAAAACAACCTATACCCACTACCGACTGACCATACCGTTCCCCATATGCCTGGATGGGTATGGGTCCCTTCCGTCGGCCACTCCCCTGGACATGTATCATACTATAGGGGATCCGACCGGCTGCTTATCTCTGGAGATGCTTTTATTACCGTAAGGCAGGATTCCCTCTACCAAGTACTGTTGCAAAAGGAAGAGATCAATGGCCCTCCAAGATACCTCACCACCGACTGGACAGCGGCTTGGGAATCTGTCAAAAACCTGGAGCTGCTTCAACCTTCCTTGGTGATACCCGGCCATGGAAATGCGATGAAGGGCGAAGTCCTTCATGATGGACTGAAAAGGCTCGTGGAAGACTTTGACCGATTAGCCATTCCAGATCATGGCAAGTACGTGGATGAGTAGCAGGAATTCTTATGGAAGGGGCTTTTTTGGTTGGGGCAGGTCAGAATAGGCAGGCCCTTCCAGCACCTTCCCGTCCACCGAAAATCGGCTTCCGTGGCATGGGCAATCCCAACTTTTCTCTGCGGAGTTGAAATGTACCACACAGCCCATGTGCGTACAAATACCGGATACCAAATGAACCTTTCCTTCCTCGTCGCGATAAGCAGCCAAATGCTCCCCATCTATGCGCAGGGTCTTACCCTCCCCGGCCTTTATATCACTTAGTCCTTCCGCTTCTCCATAGAACAAGTAATCTTTCAATAAATGTCCAGCAGTGGAAACGTTTACTTTAGCCACGTTTAAAGCAGAGGCAACCGGGGTAAAACGTTTGGGGTCATATATTGGTGCAAAAGGATTTTCTCTACCTAGGATATCATCGCTGATAATCATCCCGGCCAAAGTTCCATAGGTCAATCCATCTGCCGCAAACCCTGTAGCGATATAGGTGTTTTTCTCCAAGGGACTGGTTCCGATATAGGGGAGATTATCCGCTGGCTTATAATTTTGTGCTGCCCATGTATACTGTATGTCCTCCACTTCAAAATGGGTCCGGAGATAGGTCTCTATTTTTTGGACCAGCTCTTCTGTGTCGGTTTTGGTTCCTGCCTTATACGCTTCGCCAAGCACCAATAGATAATCGCCATGATCACTTCTATAGGGCCTAACGGAGTATTGCTGGCTGGACTGCACATGCCAATAAATACCCGGAGGAGGAAGTCCCAACTTCAGCCGTGCCGCCAGGACAAATTCTCGGTGAGGTTCCATAGCCGTGTGCACACCATAAATCCCTTTAGGGGAGTGGGTAGCCATGATGACTTTACCGGCGGTGACAGTACCTAGAGAAGTATGGATTTTACAGGGAGAGCCGTCTTCCACCAAGGTCACTTGGGAATTTTCAAAAATCTTACAATGATCTGAAACAATGGCAGCGGCAAGTTGCTGCACGTATTTTAATGGATTAAACTGGGCTTGATGCTCCAGCGTTAACAGGGAATCGACGGAAAAGGGAAAGCCGGCAGGAATGGCATCATTAACCCGTAGACCGGCTTGTATTGCGGCTTTCTTTTCTTTGTCCACCTGGGAACTTTCCTGGCTGGTGGCGGGAGTTGTAAACAGATGCCAGGGAACCCTTTGAAAATCACAGTCAAGCCCAAATTCCTGTACCACATCTTCTATAAACTTGATGGCCGCCAGCCTCGACTCGGCCACTTTGCTCATGGTTTCCTCATTATGTTTGGTTCCAATCGAAAATAGGCGCTCATCGATTGGTGCATAAAGATTGCCGGTGGAGGAACCGGTGGTACCCTTTCCCACCTGCGATTGCTCCATTATGACCACATTTTTACCTGCTTTGGCTAAATGGTAGGCAGTACTTAAGCCGGTGATTCCTGCCCCTACAATAGCTACGTCTGCGGTTATGTCCCCACGCAAAACGTTGTAAGAAGATAAAAGCGGGACATCGCCCCATACGGCTCTGTTGGTGAATAGATTAGGATGCATAAGTTTGAAGCATTTAAAAATGAATATCTCCACTGAATTGACTTTTGTCGCAAAAAATGAACCACAAGAAATAAATCCCTACTGCCGGATCGGTAGAGGACGCTCATTGGTTGGCTTGTTGCATGGTTCTTTCAAACCTTAAAAAAATAAAGCTATATTTAATCCAAAAGATGGCCCTATTGCATGAGGGTCTTTTTATTCATCTCCATGACTAACGATAAACCGATCAAAGAATCCATTGTGGAATATGCCCAGGGAATCGTGGGGGGCCTGCTTTTTAGCTTTCCTTTATTGTACACGATGGAAGTGTGGTATGCCGGATTCCTAGCGCAGCCTTTCCATTTAATGATCATGGTATTGGCCACCTTCCTGTTACTGCTCGGCTACAACCGGTATGCGGGTATGCACCCAGGCACCTCTTGGAAGGATGTAGTCATCGATTCCTTTGAGGAAATGGGGATAGGATTGGTGATGTCTTTTTTACTCCTCCTCATGCTGAACCGGATTCAAATAATGGACAATTCCTTCGACGAAATCATGGGAAAAGTGATCACCGAGGCGATGTTCGTTTCCATAGGTGTATCCGTGGGTACAGCACAATTGGGTAACAGTGTCAAGGAAGACAACAACCAAGAAGGCGAAGACAAAGAGCCTTCGGAGGCAGAGAAAATCGGAAAGAAACGCCGCTCCACCAAATTTGCCATGATTGTGTTGGCCTTATGCGGAAGTATCATTGTCGGCGGCAGTGTCGCTCCAACAGAAGAAGTTCTGCTGCTCGCAGCAGAAGCAAAGCCGGTCCACATCTTGGTGATTGCGATAATTTCTATCCTGTTGAGTATGGTGGTGTGCTATTTCAGCGACTTTCAAGGGACCGATAGACCCGATACGCAGCCTACTTTGTACGATATTGTTTTCGAAACTTGCTTAAGCTATTCGACAGCATTGATTGCCAGCATATTTATCTTGTGGTATTTCGTAGGGTTCGATAATACCGGCATTTGGACTATCATTTCACAATGTGTTGTATTAGGGTTAATTGCATCTCTTGGAGCTTCTGCAGGCCGACTTTTAATCAAATAACAATGACTGAAAAACAAAAGCATCATACAGGAGATGAGAAAAACCTATTGGAGTGGACGGTATTTTTCCTTAGTCTATTGCTGATAACGGGAATTCTGGGCTATCTCGTCTATCAAACCGCCATCTATCAACCAGGATCACCTGACCTGGACATCACTTATGTACATGATCCGTCACCTCATGCCCCCTACCGTTACTTCATGAGGATTAAAAATCACGGGAACGAAACAGCAGAGGAAGTACAGGTTGAGATGGTCGTTGAGCAAGATGGGAAAGAAATAGAGGTTGCCACAATGGCAATTCCTTACTCTCCGAAACAATCTGTACGGGAAGGATGGGTTTTATTCTCGAAAGACCCCGCCGCAGCGGACACCATCTATGCCCGTGTAGTAAGCTATAAAAAACCTTAATTTAATTGGCGCACTCCCCAGTTTTCCAGATCATTTTTAAGTGCATTAAACGTCTCTTTTTTGGGATTATTTCTGCGGATTTTCAAAGACATTATGGGGAAAAGAAGTTACACATTTGAAGGTTTTTGTGGGCACATACAGCGTATAAATCCCATGGCTTAGTTTCAATTCAATATTTGTACATTTTTGCAAACACTCACAAAATGGTACACTTGATGTATTTCTTTTTTTTGATACCCCTTTGAAAATTTGTAACGGGATTATGACCATGAAGGATTCCCGCCACACTTCTTCTCCAAGGATTATTTGAAAATACATGTGCGACGCAGGTTTTGCCTTATGATTGGTTTGAATAAAATATTAGAAGATACCGTTAACTACAGCAAGCGATCCATTGAAAAAGAACCAGCTACCCTGGAACGTGTTCTCGGCAAGTATAGCTGTGGAGAAGACGGCCCGGCGCTGGTGATTAGTGCTGATGTTTTTGAGGGACATACCAGCGGGGTTCATGCCTTCCGAAAAGTGTACAAAGCACTCAGTCAAATGGGTGTTCCATTAAAAGGAGAAGTAACGGGGTTGGCTGGAAATATCAACACCAGAAAAAAAGGAATATTGACTCAGTTGAAGCAATCGCTCTCTATAGAGGATGGCTTTTCCTCCTACCATACGGATACCCCGGGCTATAACGAGGCGACAGAATTTGTTGATTTGATTGAGGAATATGAGAAAGCCTCCAGCTCCGCGACAAACGGCACCTACTTTCTTGACCTGAAGGTCAGCAGCAATATCCGACAGCCCTACCTATGTAGTAGCAGCAATCCACATGCTTGTCAATTTGCTGGGCAGTTTCCACTGCTCAGTATAAGAGGCATGGAGGAATATGTCATGGATCATATGGGATTCTACCTAAATGCCAAATGCTATGTTGGCTGTACGTTTTTTGTCGGAACCAGCGGGCCTTATGACGCAGAACAATTGTTTGAGGCCGCGATATGGCTGGCTCTGGTGAACAGTGGCTGTGTGGAAAAAAGTGATGTTCCCAATTTCTCCTTTCACGAACGTGTATTAGAAAATACTTTTGAGGAGGAATTAAAATCGTTCGAAGTGGTATATAAATATAGTATCCAAGAAGATGAATTTTTCAGGATGTTGCCGGGATTTGAAACTTTTCAGAAAATAAAGCAGGGACAATTGCTCGCTACCTCTGACGGTGGGGCTGTTGTCTCCCAATGGGAAGGAAGGATCTTTATGCCGCTTTATCATACCCAATGCCAGGACGGCTTTTTCGTTCTGAAGGAATATTAACACCAGCAAGCACTTAGATAGTAAAGAATAACCCATAATAACTGATCGCTCATGGATCTATCCACCATCTACTCTCTGCAAGGAAGAGTTGCTATTGTCACCGGTGCCAGCAGAGGTATAGGGTATAGTATTGCAGAATTTTTTGCCGCAGCAGGCGCAAAAGTAGTCATCTCCGGCCGCAATCAAGAGGATTTGAGACTGCTTTCGGAACAACTGAAAACCAGAGGATATGAGGTAACGGGGATAGCCTGTGATATAGAAAAACTGGAAGATCTGCAATTGCTCGTAGACCAAACGATCGAGCAATATGGACAGATTGATGTATTGGTAAACAACGCCGGAATCAATCCCTCCTACCGCAACATTCAGGATTTGGATCTGGAAGTGTTCGACAAATTGATGGATGTAAACGTAAAAGCTCCTTATATACTCTCCAAACTGTGCCTCCCCTACTTAAGACAATCTTCCAGTGCGTCCATCATCAATATTGGGGCAATTGAAGGCTTAAAGCCCGAACCCAAAATGGGCTTGTACGGTGTCAGCAAAGCCGCCTTGATTGCCCTTACTAAAGCCTTCGCCAAGGAATGGGGAGACTATAGGATAAGGGTGAATGTCATTTGTCCCGGCTTGACCAAAACCCCTTTCAGCGAGGTCCTATGGTCCAATGATAGAGTCATGGTAGACATGATGAAAAAACTTCCGATCAAAAGAATGTGCGAAAGCAAAGAAATAGCAGCCACGGCTTTATTTTTAGCTTCCCCAGCGGCTTCATTTACCACAGGGGCGGTGATGGCTGTGGATGGGGGCTTAGCGATGTAAGCATGATCCCAGAGATCTAAAAGACCCTTTTTGCTAGCTCTGCCGCTTCCTCCCCGATAATGAGAAACCCAGCAACCTGAGGTGACATTCAGAACAAAAGGAAGTCCCATAGATATAGAGCCTCGGTATATTCCGCGAAGCAGGCTTAACCAAAGCCACTTCTCTATTTGCTCTCAAAAAATCTTCTTCCTATGGATTCCCAATTAAGTTCTCCGCTTTTGATTTTCTCCCTTATCTCTGGATAAGCCTCCAGAAGTCCTTGTGCAGCAGAAAGGCCAGAGTCACTCACAGCCAACACAGCCGCCTCCTTCTCCAAAGCGTCTCCGGAATTAATTGCTTTTTGCACATCATCCAGATCTTCCTCTGTTAAAAAAGGCGCTACAAAACGCCATAACTCAGGCATTACATCTCTTCCCGCTGCCCAACGTTCATGGGCATAATCCAGGAGCACTTTAGCCAAGTCACTGTTGGCGCGGCTATCGGCATCAACAATCTGGTAAATGGGCCTTTGGAGAAAGAAGGATTTGATCACCATCTGGTTCCAAGCCAGTTCATCCAAGTATTGGGCCGGATAAGGGTTGTTTAAAGCAATAGCATCGAATACTGAGGTGATGTTGGTCCTTAGGCCTTCCGCCGCTCGGAGCTTGAGGCTCTCCGGATAGGGCAAAAGAGGCAAGGCGGCATAGATGGCCTCCTGCTCGTGCATATCCGCAGATTCCAAGAGCCGCTCAAGCACCTTTAAAAAATGCTCCGCATCAGTAGCTTGAAAATGGAGGAGCAAATACATCCGGGCCGTCTGCAGCTGGTTCCAGGCATTGGGCCTTAGACCAGGAATTATCTGTTCTGCCTCCGTTACCCCAGCTGGGATAATCTGGTTGGGGTCTTTTTTGAAGTACCTGGAAGCCTGGCTGAATGCAGTAAAAAGTTTAAGTCCTGAAGTATCCCCTTCAATGCGATTTTTTTGTTCCTCCAACCAGACCAGACCATCCTTATTCACTCCATGCAGTAAAACACTTAGAAGGTAAGCCCTAATGTCCGCGGTTTTTCTTTGCTCCTCCATGATTCTCTTCGTTGATCGTTATGCTATAAACAACAAATCTAAGAAAGGCATTCACAAAAAATGCCCTTCTTAGATCTATGTCTTTATGATTTTTATCAGTTTTACTTCCCGTCCCAAGAGACGCCTGTGTCTTTCCAGCTCTTGGAAGCAGCGGAATCCAAAACGGCTTGACATACCTTCTGCGTCTCTAGTGCATCCTTAAATGTAGGATAACAAGGCTCGCCGGTCTGTAGGCTTTTGAAAAACTCGGCTACCTGATGGATAAAGGAATGTTCATAACCTATAGAAGTTCCTGGAATCCACCATTTATCCATATAGGGCTGGTCTCCATCCGTCACCAAAACCGATCTCCAACCTCTTACAATGGAGTCATCCGAATGGTCGAAATATTCCATCCTGTTGAGATCGTGGAGGTCCCACCTTATAGAAGCATGTTCACCATTGATTTCGAAAGTAAACAAGGCTTTGTGCCCTCTGGCATAACGGGTGGCCTCAAAAAGACCCAAAGAGCCGTTTTCAAAATGGCAGTGGAACAAGCTTGCATCGTCTATGCCTACTTTTTTCACCTGACCGCTAGTATCTTTTCTTTCTTTGATGAAGGTTTCTGTAACAGCGGAGACATCCTTGATGCCACCATTGATCCACATAGCCAAGTCAATACAATGGGCAAGCAAATCGCCTGTAACACCTGAGCCAGCAGCGTCCACATCCAATCTCCAAGTTGCGTCACCGCCCTGTGGCACATCGGGATTGATGGTCCAATCCTGAAGGAAGTTGGAGCGAAAATGGAAAATTTTGCCCAGCTTGCCTGAATCCACAATCTGTTTGGCCAAAGTAACGGCAGGAACCCTTCTGTAATTGTACCACACGGTATTCTTTACTCCAGCTTTTTCTACAGCCGCCACCATTCTTTCTCCCTCTTCCAGTGTCCTAGAAAGAGGTTTTTCACAAAGAATCATTTTACCCGCTTCTGCAGCGGCAATGGCTATTTCAGCATGTTTGTCATTGGGCGTACAGATGTCGATAGCATCCACGTCATCCCTGGCGATCACTGCTCTCCAGTCGGTCTCTGTGTCCTTGTATCCCCATTGCTCGGCAAAAGCCTTCACCTTATCCTCTCTTCTGGCACAAGCCACCTGAAGCACCGGACGGTATTCCATTTCTGGAAAAAAGTCACCCAATCTTTTATAACCGTTGGTATGGATCCTGCCCATCAATCCGGTTCCTATTAATCCTATCCGTATTTCCTTTTTATTTTCCATTTGATGTTGATGTTTTTGAAGTCAATTTTGATACCGGGGTAAGCAGACGGAAGAAGGTGCTAATTAACCAATTTTCCTTAGCCAGCGCTCCATCTTCCAGCTCTTACCCTGATCAACAGCGCATAAGGCACTTTGTCGAAAGCAGCAAGGGTGTCCTTCCAAGTCTGCCGGTTGTTCATCCCCTGCGTGGAAACTCCTTATACAAAGTCTCTGACCTTATATCTTCTAAGCTTCCCGTCTTCTTCTCAGCCTACCCAGCCATGTGCGTTACGCACCTTGACCAAAGCAGCAAGGATATCATTCCAAGTCTGCTGGTTGTTCATCACATGATTGGGGAACATGCAGCCGTCCCAACAAATATGGTTAAAGGCTTTGGTCAATTCACCGTTCTCATCCCTCAACCAGTGGGCGGAATCCTTCACCACGTCTAATTTTCCGTTCGGATCAGTGGCTAGGCAGTGACGTCCGGTCTTGTCATGAGAGCCTGAACCGAATACTGTCCCGTCATTCTGCGCCACATGAAAATCAAAGGTCCATGGACGAAGAGCCGCAGTCAGCTTTTTCAAACCTGCCGTCAAAGTCTCCCTGTCCTCCCACTGAAAATCTGCAGGAAGAATCCTGTCTTCGGGCTTATTTGTTCCCAATAAATATAAAAATGTATGGGACATATCCGCCTGGAAGCCAAAGTTAGGTCGATCCACCGCTTCCAATGTATTCAGCATTTCCTTCCAACTGTGCATTCCTCCCCAGCAAACTTCCCCTTCAGCGACAAGTTTCTCACCGAATTCGCCAGCAACATCACAGGCCTCCCTGAAAGTCTGTGCAATTAATTTTGTGTTGTTGGATGGATCAGCAGCCCAAGCGTCAACTCCGCTAGCGGAGTCCACGCGCACCACACCATAAGGACGCACGCCCAATTCCTTCAGCTTTTGCCCTACCCTTGCGGTCTTTCGCACCACCTCCACAAATTGCGCTCTTTCTTCCTTAGTGCCCATGGCGGGACTTCCCCAGATAGGAGCTACCAAGGTTCCAATGTTTAAGTTAAGTCCGGAGACCTTATCCGCCAGTCTTTTGATGCCGTCGTCTGACATATCCAGATCCAGATGCGGATCAAAGACGCCTATATCTACACCATCGAATTTGACACCGTCTACCTCGGCAGCTGCTGTCATTTCCAACATGGTATCAAAAGGAATAACTGGCTCGGAATCTGCTCCCTTTCCCACAATACCAGGCCAGGTGGCATTGTGTAATTTTGGGAAATTATTCTCAGACATAATAAATTGTGTTATTTGGTGAATTATTAATTTTCAAACTAAAGATAAATTTTTATCCTAAAGATTCAATATCATTCGGTTAAGTAGCCGATCTCTCACAACTGCTTAACCGAACGACGTTGCCTTAGCAATTACAATTTCAGATCAGGATTGTTGGGACCGAAATGCTTCAACATCACGATTGGGTCAGTCTTGGAATGGTTGGTTATCTGTACACCTTCCTGAGCCGCCTTCTCGCTGACAAAGAACTCATCATTGGTCAATTGTCCGAAGCGGATCAATGCTGGGGTTTCGATATCCCAAACGCCCATTTTCCCATGTCCTTGCATCATGATCAATCCGTAAGCAGCACTGTCTTTGATTGTCACCGTTGCTCCGGGCATTACCGTCAGTTCTTTGGCACTGAAAGCCTCTGACCGATAACAAACCCATTTTTCGTTATATCCTTCTGCTTCCATTTCTTGTTCATCCCTTACTGGAATGGGTTGCATAAAGCGGGTTTCCAACAGGTTTGGGTTGACGTTGAGATCCCAGTCAATAACTTCCATCAACTGGTCATAATCACCCTTTCTGTCTTCAGGAGTTCCCTTCCACAGCAGTTCCTCAGGAATAATGGCTTCATTTACCAACGACTGGTACATGGCAAAAACATCAGAAGCTTTCTGAGGCTCGTAAGTACAAAGGCTTCCCGGAGCGTGGAGCATCCCTGGAGGCACATCCCAGCCTGTCCCTGGTACTAGAGGGAAAGCCTGCGAATACATCGTAATTTTGTTGTCGCCTTTAGCAAAATTCATGAGACATTCCTTGATCTGCTCCTTGGTCGTACCCGGGGCAATCCCAAAGAAAGTATAAGGAAAATCCCCCCCATGGTTGTTAAGTTGCGGCGGGTAATAATAAGCCTCTGGCTTACCTTTTTGGCCTATTTTAGCAGCTTCCTCATCGTTGTGGTGGATGTGGTGCGGCAAAGGCCCCATATTGTCAAAAAACTTTGAGTACATGGGCCAGCTTTGATGCTCTTCCCAAATTCTGTCTCCGATGATTTCTCCTTTCAGCTCATCAATAGCATCCTTCAAAAGGAAAAGCTCTTCTTTGTCCCCATCCTGAACTACAACGTGACTTAACCCTTCGTTTTTACTAGTCAAAGGACCGTTTTCTGCAGGCGTAGTCGATGACAACCATCTTTCGTCAATTCCTCCACGCTCTCCGCCCAAAACGTAATAATCATCAGGATGCAATTTGATTCTTCTTCCAGGCACACAAAACGACCGGGGAACCCAGGTAGGGGTCAAACGCAAAATCCCCTGTCCTTGCTCCAATGCTTTTTTTGCTAAACTCATTTTTTCTGTTGTTTACTGTTGGTTCAATTTCAAAAGTTCATTAATACTGCCTTCTTCATCAAGAAGCTCAATTTCTAAATGGTAATTCCTACTTTCTGATGGCTCCAATAGGATAAGACTGCCATTTTCACGGCTGTGCTTTTGTCCCAACGGAGGATGGGTTCCCGGTTCCAAGCCGGTTACATACTCGCCTTTGCCCCAATGCTGCCAATTTACGAATGTAGGCAGTTCCTTTTTCTGATATTTGAGGGCCACCGCTACGCCAATGCGGCTGTTGTAAAGACCGGCGGTACATTGACCCGACGCATCGGGCTCTGCATCAATAAATGCAGCTTCTTCCCCGCCCCCGGAATGGGAATTCATCGGCGGAGGGCATTTTTTAAAGTTGTTGGTGGTATTGAAAATGGGGTTGTTGACATCCCCATCCCTGGATTTCCATTTGCCCCGCCATATGATTTCTGTCCCTTCATCTACCAATGGCCAGCCGAAATTAAAATGGTACAGTAACATATGAGGAGCCGGGGTGTTTCCCCTATTGATAATCTCATCATGGATCTTGATAGTAGACTGACCCAAGACGCCGGAAATGGTCCTTCGCCACTCGAGAATGGGACCGAAAACCTGCATTTCCTTCACAATGCCAGTAATACTCATTTCCATCTTGCCTGCCGCTGGATCAGGTTGGATAATCGATTCGATTTCAGCAGACAGATTACTAACGTTGCCGTGAAGCCCTCTTTCACCATGCGCATCAGTCTCTGGTCCTCCGGTGTGGGACAGACCACAGGTCGTCAACAGCCCGCCGCCAAAGGTCCTTAACCAGTCCACCCCCTTATTGGAAAAAGGCTGCGGGGCTTTGACACCTCCATGGCTTAGCCAGGTCAGGTTGTACTGGTTGAAATGGGCATCGGCAATGTCCATTCCCCGGTCAATCAAAACTTTGTATCGTAAACCCGTCCCGGTATTTATCCAGGCGATACGCGTGCCTCTTCCCAGGCCATTGTCCAAAACCGATGTCTCTATTCCTCCCATTTGGGAAGCGTGGGATATCTTTTCTTTCCAGGAACGGTCTTTATTGAAAGGGTTATCTTGCATTCAGTCGGCTATTCTTGTACAATTTGGCTTGGAGCTGGCTGCGTGATTAGACACGGACTGCCCCAAGCCATAGATTAGGATTTATTGTCGGATGTTATTTGGTTAACTTACCTGAAGGCCTTCGGTAAAGGCATGGATCTCAAGTGGTCTCCCTTTAATCAAAAGATATTCGTTATTACTTCTTAAGCAACAGTTCTCTGTATTGCACTTTCATTGGAGGACCGACGTGTACCTGGATACCCAGAAGTCCTTCCATTTTGCGGTTTACCGTATCTTCGTCGATCACCTCACTCATCAAGACACCATTGATATAATGCTGCAACTTGTTTCCTTTGATCACCAAATGGAATGAGTTCCAATCTTCAGATTTGATCAAGGTTTTTAGCGAATCCCTGTCACCCAAAGATTCGGTCACTTCCAGACCCAACCAAGCGTTTCTTTCCACGTTTTTACTCAATTCTCCCTCACGAGGCTGAATAGTGGTAGATTGCCCTCTATAGGCGAGTGTAGTACGTTTTCTCTCTTCGTAATTCTGGCCGGTATAAGAATTTCTTCCATCTATATCCGCCTGATATCCGCGAAGGGCAAAAGGAACCTCTGTAAACAGGTCACTACGGTAGTTTATGCCGGAGTTCCCAGCTTCTGTGATTTTAAACTCACCTTTCAGTTCAAAATCACCCAGCTCACCACCCTGCCAGATGATGAAGGTATTGTTCTTTAACTCCGTCTCTGGGGTCACCTCTCCTACCAATGTGCCATCCTCTACACGCCAATAAGTCGGGTCGCCATCCCATCCATCTAGATTTTGACCGTTAAAGATTTTGGTGAAACCATCCTGCTCAGTCTGTTGGGATTGGTCGGCTTCTGTCGTCCCTTCTTCTCTACCCGTGGAATTGTTACAGCTGCCCAAGCAAAGGGCAGATGCAACGATTCCAATTTTTAGGGAGGTGAACTTTGATATCATTCGCATAATTCTTCTCTATTATTTAGTTATTTTTTGTAAACCTCGTGCTCCGGATTACCGCCAGAAATTAAGTAAGCCATCAAATCCTTCAGTTCTTCTGGATTCAACCTATTGATCATCCCCGGCATCATCACGGATACTTCAGACTCTTTGGTACTGGTCACTTCACTTTTTGAAACTTCCCGGATATCCTGGGGAGCAAAAGGATTTTGCGACACAAAATAAGTATTGGCATCTTCATTGATCAATTTCCCTACGATAGACGTCCCATCTTTCATATAGAAATTGGTCGCTGCATATTGATCGGAAATCTCTGCACTTGGATCAATGGTGGCTTCAAGAATATCCTTCGCAGAGAATCTGGTCCCCAATTGGGTCAGGTCAGGTCCTACGATACCGCCCTCTCCCCGCATGTTATGGCAGGATATACATTGGGTCGCTGCAAACATCGCCTTGCCTTTTTCAAGATCTCTTCCCTGAAGGCTGTCCATATAGGGAAGCGCCTCTTCTACGGTCCATCTTCTGCCCGGCCCTTCCGGCTGAACAGTAGTTGCCACCAAGTCATTTCCGCTGTCAGAAAGTCTTGACGCCCCAGATAATTCGTTGTAGTATTCAAATTTATCCTTTGGCACCTGCGTCAAAGCCATTTTTCTGGCCCTGTCGATAAAGCCCACGTAACTTCTACCCCCTTTATATTCAAAGGCTTTTTGAATCCAGTTGAAATACTCCTCAAACAGTTCATCTGTCCAACCTACTTTGGCGCCTCCGAGGATCGTAGCCAAATACGTCTGTTGTGCAGGAGGCACATTGGACAACATTCCGGCGATATCCAAACCATATTGCGGATTTCTGAAGATCAGGTCAGAAGAAGAGGTAAAGGTTTTTTGGTAGTTCTCATCGTCCTTGGCATTTTCTAACAACGCCAATGTCTTTTTGACGGCATCAGGTGCACCTAAGTGAACCAATACCTTAGACAAGGCGCGGTCAAGGTTATTGTTTCCAGCAGGGAAATGCGGATCTAGGTACTCCACCAATTGATTCTTGACCGCTCCAGTTGGATTGCCGTGACGGTACAAGATAAGCTCGAACGCACGGATCAGGTTCTGTTCCTCGGTTTCAGACAGCTTGTCGTAATCTATGGTCATCAAGGATTGCAGCATCTGGTTAGCGGAAGCCTTGTCGCCATGTCTTGCCAAAGCAATCATTGCCTGAGTAAGTATGGCGGGATCCTTCTCATTCAGCGCTTTGCTTTTCCATTCGCTTACCGGCTGATGTTCTACGGCAATTCTTGCTGCATACTGGATAAATCGGTCTTCATGCTTCAGGTAAGGCCAAGCAAAATCAACCGCTCCGGCTTTAGGACCTTCATGATATGTTTCTAACTGTCTTCTGATCTTGTGTTCCTCAGGTAGGCTCTCTGCAGTGAGAGGAGACTTCTCCTCCTTGATTTCATCCTTATAATAAACTCTATATACGTCTGATTCAAGTCTTCTACCACCTGTCATAAAGTACATGGCGCCATCTGGTCCAATAACTCCATCCGTCACAGGTAATGGGGAACCTGAAATAAATTCTTCCGCGGTAGCCTCATAAGTGGCGCCAGAAGGCTGTAGGCTGATGGCGTAGATAATCCCAAAGCTCCAGTCAAAGGCATATAAAGCCTTTCTGTATTTTTCAGGAAATTTGGCTTCAGTACCAAACATCACATTGGTAGGAGATCCCTGGCCGATATTTAAGATGGCAGGTAAATTATCAGGGTATAACGGAGACCATTTTTGGTTTCCTGTTCTCCAGCCGTACTCACTTCCACTGGTCACGTGGTTGATCCGGGTAGGTCTGTACCAGGGCATTCCAAAATCCCACTCCATGTCAGAGTCATAGGTAAAAAGATCACCCGCTTCGTTGAAGGCGATATCAAAACCATTTCGGTAACCGGCACTGATCAATTCCCATCTTTTGCCCTCAGGATCTATTTCTGCAATCCATCCTCCTGGAGCCTTTCTATTGTTGGCATGTCCTCGTGGATCCGCAATGCGAGGGAACAGCTGGTCCTCATCCCAAACCTTTGGAAGTCTGTAGGCATCCATTTCAGGTACGTCGGTATGATTGCCCGCGACGACAAAAATGGATTGTCCATCGGGAGAAAGGATCATACTGTGAGGACCGTGTTCTCCTGGCTCTCCTCCCAATGATTTAAGCAGGGTAACTTTCTCGAATTGGTCATCCCCATCGGCATCTTCAAGGCGGTAGAGACCGGTGCTTTTGTCGAAGGCTTCGTTGGCGTTGTGGTTCACCATTACGTAAAGACTATTGAAGGCATAAAGGAGCCCCTGGGCATAGCCCATACCGAGTTTTTCGGTGTCAGTACCGATAACCAGCTTTTCGATTTTTGGCGTCAACGAGTCAGAACCGATGGCAGGTACTTCCAAACGGTAAAGTGCACCGTATTGGTCTGCAGTGATAAGCCTGCCCTTGTCATCAAAGGCCATGGCTACCCAAGATCCCTGTTCGTTTTCTCCGGGGCTGTATAAATGTTCCGCAGTGAATCCGGCCGGCAATTTCATTTTGTCAATTTTGGGATTGACCGGCCCCGTACTTTCTTTTTCCTTACTACAGGAGACCATCACTAACGCGATCATCGGCAGTAGAAGTAATTTCCTTAAGGGTTTAATTCTGTGCATATTATATTGGTGGTTGATTACTAACGTGTGAAATTGCCATCTAACTCAAATTAAATGTAACTTATTTTAATGATTCGATTGAAGAGCTTTATTGATTCTTCGACCGTTTTGTGACAAGCGGTGGCAGAAACATTATAAGCCAATAAAACACACCAACGAACGGAAGGGCCTTTCCCTGTTCATTGGTGTGTAATTTTGCGTTCTTTATCGCTTTAGAAATGCGGGGTCAAAGCCGCCTCATCTGCCGGTAATGGATAATACAGCTTGATGTTGCTGAAGGCATGAGGCCTGGGAGCTTCTCCTGCAGGATAATAATAAGCCTGCGGGTTAGCTTTGATCCTTGCACCATAAGCAGTGATGGTATCAATCGCCCTACCAGTCCTTACCAAGTCAAACCAACGTTTGTTTTCGAAAGCCAGCTCAACTCGTCTTTCGTTGAAAATAGCTGATTTCAGATCGCCTTGGGCAGGATCCAATCCTGCCCTTTCTCTTACCTCATTAAGATAGACTACTGCTTCTCCGTCTTTCCCTTGTTCATTTAAAGCCTCCGCCAAGAACAATAAAACTTCGGCATAACGGTAAATCGGCCAGTTTATCCCATGGTTACCCTGCAAAGAATGCGTTTTCGCATACTTTTTAATGTAAGGATAAACTTTGTCTCCCCACTGGGCTGTGGATAGTTTAATTTGTCCAATAGAAACATCTTTGCGCTCATCTCCATCCTCGTAAGCAGCTATAATATCAGGAGTTGGGATGTTGTTGCCCTCTCCGTCCAAAGGTTGGGGGTTGGAGGTACCCGTGATAGTGACCAATTCTGCAGCAGTCATAGGACGAGGCATAAAGGAATACAAGAAACCTCCGGCATATCCTGCCGCACCTTCCTGAAACTGAACTTCAAAGACCGATTCTATATTGTTTTTGTTGCCGGTACTGGTAGAAAACACATTTGCATACTGCGGAACAAGATCGTACTCCTTGCTGTTTACTACTTCCTTGAGCAGAGTCTCAGCAGCCGCCCAGTTTTTTCGGACTATATGAACGTTTGCCAATAGGGTACGTGCTGCCCCAGAGGTGGCCCGTCCTAATTCCTGCTTGGATTTCACCGGCAATAACTGTACTGCCAGCTCGGCGTCCTTGATAATCTGTGCATACAGCTCCTCTTCGGAAGCCAAAGGCAAGGCTGCTTCTGCACGACCCTGCACAGGAACCAAGTGCATTGGTACCGATCCGAAATACCTAACCAATTCAAAATAGGCATAGGCTCTCAGAAAAGATGCTTCCCCTTTTAATTTGTTTTTGGCTTCGGCATCAAATTCAACCTCATCGATAGTCGTCAATATTTGATTTGCACGGGATATAATCTGATAGTCCAGGCGATACTGGTTCAAAACATGGGTATTGGATGTAACCCCATTGGCCTCAGGTAAGGCAAAATCCGCCAAATCCTCCTGTTGCTCTGTTGCTCCAAATAAGGGGTTACGGGCAAAGTAGGTGTTGTCCGAATGCAATTCCCCCAGCAACCAGGCACGATCATTAACTATATTTCTTAATGGGGCATAGGTGGCATTCACCGCTTGTTGATAGTCAGCCTCAGTTTTGAAAAAAGTTTCGGAACTAAGGGATGTTTCGGGGTATATCTCAAGAAAATTATCGCAGCCGGTGGACATGATGCCCGCCATTGCTATTAATACAATTAGTTTTTTCATTTTGGATTCTTTAAGGATGATTGATCTGCCTTAGAAATTAACATTTACCCCCAGAGTAAATGAACGTGGGATGGGGTAGCTGGAGAAGTCTATTCCCGAACTTAAGTTTCCACCATCACCGGTATTTCCGCCGTCACTGCTGGCATCCGGATTGGATCCGCCCCAATAGTTGGTAAACATAAAGGCATTTTGTACAGAAGCATAAATCCTTGCGGATTTCATGAATTTGTTGGCCCCATCTACTGTATATCCCAAAGTGATATTCCTGATGGCAAAGTAAGAAGCATCAGCAATGAAACGGCTGTTGATCCAGTCCCGCTCAATCCCGGTGACGTTACCTCCACCTACCGTGGTACCAAACATGCCGTCGCCTGGATTTTCAGGGGACCTAAACCTGTTTTCAACCCTCTTCACCAAGTTGAACACACCGTCCAAGTTGGCTGTACTGTAAAGGTGCCTCATCAATAACTGGTTGCCATAAGAACCTGCTCCTGCGATGCTCGCATCCCAATTGCCATACTGGAAGTTATTCACGATACCATAGGTGAAATCAGGGAAGGGATTTCCCATGATCGTCCTGTCATCATTGTCTCCGCCATAAGTAATCACGCCGTCTTCGTTATGGTCGACGATTTTAATACTCCCTACCGTAGAACGGCCAGGTACCTGTGGAGAACTGTTTAAATCCTCCTCGTTCAAATAAACCCCGTCAGCAATCAATCCATAGAACTGGCCGAAGGGCTTGCCCACCTGCGTGATATGGAAACTACCATAAACCCTATCGATACCGTCGGCCAGAGCCACCACCTTGTTCCTGTTAAAGGAAATGTTGGCGCTGGTAGTCCAGTTCAGCCTTCCTGTGGTATTTCTGGTGTTAATGGAGAATTCATGACCCCAGAAGTCGATTTCACCGATGTTGTCGTTGAAGTTACCAAAACCGGATTCCTGTGCCACCTGTACGCTGTATAGCAAATTGGTGGTTGTTTTTTGATAATAATCATAGACAAACTGGATTCTGTCATCAAACAGACCCAGATCCAATCCAATATCAAACTGCTTGGTGGTCTCCCATCCCAGATTGGTATTGGATAGCGAAGAGATTGCTGCTCCAGGAGCTACATTGTCTCCAAACACGGTATTGATCGTATTGTTGATCAAGGCATAGGAGGTATAATTACCAATGTTATTGTTCCCGGTTACGCCGTAGCTGGCCCTTAATTTAGCAAATGAGATCTTTTCAGCATCCACTAAAAACGACTCGTCAGAAAGTACCCAGCCCGCTGATACGGATGGGAATACGCCCCATCTGTTGTCCACACCGAATCTTGAAGAACCGTCGCTTCTCACTGAAGCAGTGAAAAGGTACTTCTGCTTGAAGTTATAAGACAACCTGGACAATACAGAAGTCAATGCCCATTCCTCTACCCCACTATTGGTTCCGCCCCTGTTGATGTTGATAGCGCCTTGTATGGTAGGAATTCGGTCATCGGCATAGGTATCGGCCTGTATACGGGTCCTGTCTCTTCTGAATTTTTGGTTGGTAAAACCTGCCAAAAGTTCAAAATTATGGTCATCGAAACTTTTGGAATAAGTTGCCAGGTTTTCATTCAACCACACAAAATCCTGCACGTTTTCTCTGATAGTAACCGCCGTAGTGGGTATAGACACGTTCATACCGCTGGTCGCAGTAGAAGGGTTAAAGAAGAAAAACTTCGAATTCAGGAATTCTGCATTGAAAGTCGATTTTAAGACAAGATCCTCAATTGGACGATATTCTACAAAGGTATTGGCCAACAGGTTCAGTTCTTTTGTTTCGTTGGTCAATTCATTGGCTGATCTTACCCAGTTGGGGTAGGTGTAAATGTTGCCGGTTTCTGCAGGGAACACATTGTCATAAGTCAATTCACCGTTATCATCATAAATCGGCATAATCGGCCAGGTATGAAGGGCGTTGAAAAGGATACCTGTTCCCCTGTCACCATCTGTTCTTGGAATATTGTCCAAAACATAAGTGGGTGCAACGTTAAACCCGACTTTTACTTTATCAGAAATTTCATAATCGGTGTTCATTCTTAATGAATACCTCTTGTAGTTGGAGTTGGTCACTACCCCATCCTGATGAAATACACCGGCAATCAAGGCCGTATTCACTTTATCTCTATTAGAGGTAATGGTCAGGTTATAGCTTTGTATAGGAGCGGTCCTTAACAAGGCATCATACCAGTCGTTGTTTTTACCGATGTACTGTTCTGGATTTTGAAAAACTGCCGGAACAGGATCACCTGCATCTTCGTAAGATTCCTTCTTAAATTTGACAAACTCATAAGCGTCCATCATTTCCAAACGTCCTTTTTCAGGGACGGTTTCTAAGCCGTAATAAGCGTTTAAACTGACATTGGTCTGGCCTTCTTTGCCTTTTTTGGTCGTGATCAATACGACACCATTGGCAGCTCTCGAACCATAAAGAGCAGTTGAAGCTGCATCTTTTAATACCGTGATGTCCTGGATTTCATCTGGGTTGATGGAACCTATATCTCCAGAAATAGGGAAACCATCTACTACATAAAGTGGATTACTTCCTCCGGATACGGACATTTGCCCCCGGATCTTCACAGACATTCCTTGGCCTGGACGGCCGGAAGTTTGCCGGATCTGAACTCCTGCCAATCGGCCTTGGAGTTTTTGAGTCACTTGTGACACAGGGAGATCCTTGAGCTCTTCGCTGCCCACTGTCTGGACAGACCCGGTAATTTCCTTCTTCAGTTGGCTACCATAGCCCACTACTACCACCTCTTCCAAATCCGAAGTGGAAGAAGCCAATATTATCTCCAAGTTAGAAGTTTGTGAGGTTACAGTCACTTCTTTCGTGGCATAACCAATAAAGCTGATCATCAGCACTTCTCCAGGAGATGCCTGAATGGAGAACTCGCCGTCAAGATTAGTGGTCGTTCCTCGAGTTGTTCCTTTTATTAAAATCGAAGCCCCAGGGATTGACTCCATATCTCCTTCAGATTTTACCACACCTGTAACAGCGGTGTTTTGAGCAAAAGATAGTCCACTGATCAACATAAATGCTGACAGCAGACAAAGCCATTTGCCCTTTAACTGATTTAAATAATTGTTTTTCATAAATCTAACGCAGTTTGGTTGAGTTAAAATTGTTAATTTTTGCAAAATATCCGTTGAAGTAACATATTTCAAAGCTGCTTTGTATCCTGCACTGTCCTGCCCCTGTGGGTTGCTTTTTCTGTGTCAAGGCAGGCAAAAGCTAGATACAACGCGGCTAAGCAGGAATAATTCGAAAACTAAAATTGTCTTTCAATCGGGCGCCAGAGAACATTCTATCTAATTTATACCCAATCTGATTAAAAGAAAAATTTAACCTATTAACCACTATAAAAACAACCATAACTGACCATTATATTTCAAACTATAGCTACTTAGTGAAACAAAATAATAACAATCACCCTAGTCCGAACACTTAGGATCTCCTACACCCATATGCCTTAAAGCCCCTTATACCTTCCGTTGTTCTTTCATGCTAAAAAAAATGCCACAGCCTTGCCGTATTATCGACATTGGCTGTGGCTCGCAACCTAAAAAAACTTAAATCATCAAAAGTAACCTGTATTTTGTGTCAACGCCGGATTGATCCTTAACTGGTCGGCAGGGATAGGGAATAGCACCTCATAAGGCTCAAACTTGAAATCAGCTCCCGAAAAAGGCAATCCAAACCGTGGAGTTGTCAAATTGCTTTTCTCGTATTCCCCATAAGCGTTCAGGAAGGACGCCAGCTCCTCAGGTGTTTTGGTTCTTTTCAAATCAAACCATCTATGGTTTTCAAATGCCAGCTCAAGCCGTCGTTCATTCAACACCGCGATCCTGAAATCACCTTGGCTAAGTCCGCTCAAAGGAGACAAACCTGCCCGCTCCCTGACATCATTCAGATAGCCATAGGCCTCCGAACTTGGTCCGGAAGATTCATTGATCGCTTCTGCCAGCATCAGCAATACATCCGCATACCTCAACACGGGCCAGTTGTCATTGGTGACATTCCGAATGGAATGGGGGTGGTTGTATTTGTTGATAAAGGGAATGGCCACCCAATTGCCTTCCAAATTCGTATATCCTTCCTTCAATGAAACTTCTTTTCTCTCATCACCCTCCTCATAGGAGGATATGATCTCAAGCGTCGGGATATTCCAACCTCCGCCATTTTGCCCTGGAAAATCAATCACGGCTCCATTGGATTGTCGTGGTGCGAAAGTGTAAATAAATCCGCTGTGCTCGCCCAGCTGGTTGTCGCCTTGGAACTGCACATCAAAAATTGACTCCGCATGGTTTTTATTCCCAGGCTCGAATACGTCCGCATAATTGGGAAGAAGGCTATAGCCAAGGCCTAAGACTGGCCTCAAGGCTGCCACTGCCTTGTCATACTCCTTCCGTGTGAGGTATACCTTTCCCAACAGGGATAAAGCGGCGCCTTCAGTAACCCTACCCTTGTTGGCATTGTTGTAAGATGGCGGCAAAGCAGAAGCAGCAAATTCCAAATCTGAAATGATAAGCTGATAGACTGTTTCTACGGGTTGTCTTGCGTAATTATATGCCTCACTGGGCGATTTCAATGGCTCAGTTATGATGACCACTTCACCGAAATATTGCACCAATAGAAAATAATAGTAAGCACGGATAAATTTCAGTTCTCCTTCAGCCCTGCCTTTGATCTCATCACTTGCATTGGACTCTGGAAGTTTGGACAAAGTGGTATTAACATTTACCAAGTTGCCGTAAAGACTGTTGTAGAGACTGGTGATGTTGCCTGTCGAGGCATTGATCTGCCAGAATTCCAACGCTTCCAAAGAAGGTCCTTGACCGCGATCCGCCTCATTGAAATGCAAGGTGGTATTGTCGGTGATGAACTCGTTGTACTGCCACTGGTTGCTTATGATAGGCTGTAACTGGCCATAAACCCCATTGACCGCTTGGATCACTTCAGTTTCGGTGTTGTAAAAATTATCGGATACCAAAACGGTTGGATCGGTTTTGTTCAGGAAGTCCTCCCCGCATGAGCACAAGATCAGGCCTATGAACAATATAAATGGATGGCTTGAATACTTTTTCATCTTTTTAACTTTTTAAAATTAAAACCTAATATTAGCTCCCACGGTAAACGTTCTTGGAACAGGATACACTTCATCATCCACTCCTGGATTGATTCCTCCTCTGTTGTTTACTTCCGGGTTGCTGCCTGGGAAATCCGTGATCAGGAAAAGGTTGTCGGCGCTTACATATACCCTGGCGTTTTTCATAAAGCTATTGGAGGGAATGCTATAGCCGAGACTGATATTCTTCAACCATATATGGCTGGCGTCATACACGTATCTTGAATTGGATTCACGCTCCCATTTCCAGGTGTTCGTGGTAGCGCCACGGCCATCCCCGGGATTTTCTGCTGATCTCCAGCGGTTGACTCCGGATTGAAGGATATTAAACACGCCGTCCATATTCATGGTCGTCGCTTCGATGTTCCTGAAAACGTCGTAATCATGGGCTCCTGTGAACATCAGGCTTAAATCGAAATTTTTGTAATCTGCCCCCAAGTTCAAGGCGTAGATGAAGGAAGGATGGGGATTGCCTATTTCAATCATATCTTCCTGGTCATAGGAGATTTCCCCGTCGCCGTTAGCGTCAAAGTATTTGTACACCCCCGGAATGGCTCCATCTTGCGTCGGCCAGGCAGCAATTTCCTCCTCTGTATTAAAAATACCCATCATTCTGAAGCCAGTGAGCATACCTATGGGTCTTCCTACCCTCGACACATTATAGGTACTGTACATGCCGCCGTTCCAGATGGCATCGGTTTCCCCTTGGATTTCAAGTACTTTGTTTCGGTTGAAGGAAATATTGAAATTGCTTCTGAAGTTTACCTGATTGAATTTGGTCTTGTAATCCAAGGCAAATTCCAAACCCTTGTTTTCGACTTTTCCGACATTGGAAATGGTGCGGGTAAAACCTGAAATGACCGGGATTTCTACAGAAAGCAACATATCATTGGTGATCCTTTCGTAGTATTCTGCGGTAAATATCAACTTGTTGTCAAACATGGCCAGATCAAGACCAATATCCAATTGCTGGGATTGCTCCCAGCCCAAGTCGGCATTGGCAAAGGCAGCAAGTACCTGTCCATTCGCTATGGCATCCCCAAATATATAATTGGAAGTGGCCAAATTCGAAAGACTGGTATAGTTCCCAATGTCATTGTTGCCGGTGATGCCAAAGCTGGCCCTCACTTTCAGGTCAGTTAACCAGTTGGTCTTTGGCATAAAGCCTTCTTCGGATACTCGCCAGCCTATGGACGCCGCTGGGAAATTCCCCCATTTATTGTTTATCCCGAACCTGGAGCTTCCTTCCCTTCTATAAGACGCGGAGAGGAGGTATTTGTCCAAGTAGGAGTAGTTTACCCTCCCAAAGTAGGCCATTAAAGACCAGCTGGCTTCGCCTGATCCGGCATTTCTCCTAATGGCGGAATTTAAGAAAGGTATAACATCGTTCGGAAATTCATTTCCGGTTCCAGTAAGTGACTTATACGTTTCCTCTTGAGCCGAAAAGCCCACCAATGCATCAAATCGATGTTGTCCTACCGTTTTGGCATAAGACAATAATTGATCAGCAGCAATGTTCAAAATTTCTTCCGACTGCTGGGTCAGGCTGGCTTCTCTAGGCGGTGGAGCATCGAAACCAGCACCTGCCAAGAAAGAAGGCCTAAATTCTTTTCTGGAAATATTCTCCAGTTCGGCGTTTACGGAAGTCCTGAATTTAAAATCTTTCAGAAAAGAGATTTCCAGGAATCCATTGGAAACCAGATGGGTTTTAAATAAATCCCGGGTCATAGATTTCAGTTCCTGAACGGGATTCACGGAGCCAAAAGCACCTCCCTTACCTCCTATGTAATCCAAATAGCTTCCATCTTCATTGTAGACAGGATACCGTGGATCTAACCATAATGCGCGTCCGATCGTGGCATCCCTGCCGTAACTGTTGGCATACTCTTCTTTGGATCGGGAAGCGGCTATGTTCCATCCCATCGAGATGAAATCGTTGATTTTACCATCCAGGTTAGCCCGCGCATTGAACCTCTCAAAACCGGTTTCGATGACCGCACCTTGTTGGTTGAGATACCCGACAGAAACCAAAGAGCGTATTCCCCCTTTCCCGGAGGACAGCGTGAGGTTATAATCTTGAAAAGCAGCATTGTCATTGGTTATCTCATCAAACCAATTGGTTGAAAATTGGGTTTGTTCGGGATAGCGGTAATCTAAGGGGATCTCTTCTATGGATGGCTCCCTGTTCTCGAAGTACCTGATCCTATCCATGAAGCTTTCTTTCTTGAACTGCGCAAACTCCACCCCGTTCATCATCCGGGTTCTTCTTGACTGAGGCACGTTCTGCACGCCATAATTTGCCGTAAAATCCAGATTGGTTTCTCCGGATTTAGCGGATTTTGTGGTGATCAGGATTACCCCGTTTGATCCCCTCGCACCATAAATAGCGGTTGAAGCCGCATCTTTCAGTACACTGATACTTTCAATGTCATTAGGATTCAGGTTTTGTCCTATAGAATTCCCTACTGGAAATCCATCAATCACATAAAGAGGGGAACTTCCCGCTCCCAATGAACCTATTCCCCTGATGGTCACCTCCATATCTTGGCCTGGAGTACCAGTGGTTTGTCTCACTTGGACACCTGCTGCCTGTCCCTGCAACAATCTGCCGGCATTGGACGCAGGCACGTCCTTTATCGCATCCATGTTGATGACAGATACCGCGGAGGTGATATCTGCCCTCCTTTGGGAACCGTAGCCGACCACCACCACTTCTCCCAGATCGCCGATGGCAGATGCCAGCGTTATCGTCAGTGAAGTTTGTCCCTCCGAAAGGGTGATTTCCTGGGTCTCATACCCGATCGAACTGATGACCAAAACCTCTCCCGGAGAAGCATTGATCTGAAATTTGCCGTCTAAATCCGTTACTGTTCCTCTTTGGGTTCCTTTGACTAGGATGGATATTCCCGGCACGGGCTCTTCTTCCCCTTCCGCGGACACTACTCCGCTTATCTGTCTTGACTGTTGGGCGAATGAGGAGAAGCCAATGCATAGGAAAAGGCAGATCAGCAAGAGCATTTTGCTCTTTGCCCAGTTAATGTATTCTTTTTTCATTTGGTTTGGGTGATGTTAATGATCCTTTACAATCTATTTAACGAAAGCATGAATATACATAGCTTGAAAGGAAAAACGCATCCTGCACTATCCTGTTGATTCCTGTATGTGTGATCCTATAACCCACTCATTCGAGCATAATCGGCGCAACTGTCCCTACAAATACGCCAAAAGCAACTAGGGGAAAGCCAGAAGCAAGGAGTGGAAAATTAATTTAAAAGTCCCCGGTAATAAAATCAATGATTTCTTAAGAATATATGACTGATCTACTTACAAAAATTTATCACGAAAAAACAACTTAAGCCCTCTTCATCTCATCCGGTAGCTCCCTGAATTGAAACAAAACACAATCCACTGGGCAGCGGAAACAATAGATTCAGGGCAAGGCAGTATAAAAAAAGCCACAGAGAAGGAATTATTCCTTTCTCTGTGGCTTTCTAAGATGTCTATAGCAAGTTATTTACCGTAGAACGAGAGTTCGTTAAAGTTGGTTATTCCGTCACCATTTATAGACGAAATAGCTACAAATCTAAAATACTTGTATTTTTTTCCTGTTTCAGGAATTGCCGTCGTGAAAGTATATTGTGTATTTCCTGTCACGTCCACCAGCTTGGTCCAGCCTTTTGCTTGCGCATCCGCTTCCCACGCTTCAAGACCCACCTCGTCGATGTTGGCAGTTTCTCCTAAACCAAGGTCATTGGATACCCATATCTGGTAGGCATTAGGACCCCGATTCCCGCAACAGTCTTTTCGTTCGTCGAATTTGAAGCGACTCAAGTCTGCCTGGACACCCAAATCAAAACTCATAATGAAAGGATATTTATCTTCGGGGCTCTCGCAACTATGCCAATAGTCATTCAGCGACCCATCAAGCAATCTTTCATAGGTAGATCCGTGGCATCCGTCCGTAGCGTCGCCAGGAAGTCTAAGCGCACTGATCAACGATTTGTCCAGGAGGAAATCCATTGGGAATTCCCGTTCAACAGCAATTGCGTCAAATTCTTCAATGGCCAGTGCCGTGGGTTTAAAGGTGCTCATAATTGACACCCGGCCGCCCAATTTGTAGCTGTCTACCAACGTCCTGCTTTCCCCGTTAGGAACTACTACCGACTGCATCACACCGTTCTTATCTTCATAAGTGAGCGTGGTCTTTGTCATATTGGTAGAAGGTTCTGCCCAGTTGAAGGCAGCACCTTGAACAAAAGTTTCTATCTGCGTAATCCCGCGGTTAACGAGCCCTGACTGATAGCTATCCCCGTAAACCTTAGCCGGAACTTCCCGTCGAACTGATGAATTACCCGCTTTGTCCTTTAAAAAGACCCCAAAGGTATATTCGCCTTCAGGAATATCCAGATCAAAAGAAATCGTATCCTTGCCGCTTTTGGTCCTGACCAGTTCGAATTCATGATTTATTGATTTGTCGATGGTCGTTAGCACTCCGCTGGTGATTTTAGGATCAGCGTTAATGGCTACCCAGAACCTTAGCTTATTAAATCCAGATCCCACCAAGACGGTATCTGCTGTTCCAACATATATGGTTTCGCCTTGTCGGGTAAACTCTTCAAAGGTTCCCCTCGTGGTCTCACAGGCCAACACCCCCATCGCTAACGTGGCCATTGCGACCCACTTCCCTATTTTCCTATTCTTTATTTTTTTCATGATTATTCAACAATTTGACCCCAAAAATTTATTTCCACCAAAAACATGAACTTAGTCCCGGCCCAGTTCCTCTTGTTTACAAAGCGGAAATACCTGATGGCAGGAGCTTCTATAGGCAAGTCGAATTCCTCTCCGCTGGCAGCAGCGGCCAAATCCTCCGGACTATTTGATCCTGCAATTCCACCGGAAGGCTTGATCACTTCGCCGTCTTCTATTAGCTTAGTCCATCCTTCGAAAGAAGCCTCTCCATGTGTAGGCAATTCCGCCGCACCCCATACGTCAAATATTTTGGGGTTTCCGTGAGAGTAAAGTCCATCCAAATTGTTCTGTTGTCTCTGCCAGAATTTAAACCGGCTCAGCTTAGCTGTTACTCCAAGGTCCATGGTGAAAATATGGTAGGTGTCCGTATAGGGAGGAACCAATGTTCCTGGGGCGGTGTGATTGGTATGAAAACCTGGCTCTCCTATAGATCCGTTCCACAAAAGCGGCATTACCCATCCACTTATCCCTCCTGGTTCGTCTCCAGGCAAAAACAACTCCCTGAATTTCTGTAAATCCAACTTCGTCTCTTCCAAAGGTGTCCGTTCGACGGAAAGAATTTCTGTCGCATTATCCCAACGGTCGATAGCGGAAATTCCAAATGTGTTGGCAGTTGGCGGGTATCCCCTAAAGGTCTGGTAAGTACGTTGGTCATCCGCAATAAATACAGACTGCTTGTACACCAGATTTCCTTTGTCATCCGCTGCATAAAGGAGCAATTCGGCGGATATTTTATCTTCGTTGTTGTAATAAAGCCTTACACCACCGAAATCTTCTACCAATTCGAAACTGTTATACAGTTTGTCCACAGGAGCCATCTCTGGATTGATCGAAGCGATCACCGGCTGGGATCGGTTTTCGCTCCTGTCTACGGTTACCAATTCCACCTCTTGCTGTACTGACCTTCTTAAGCCTTCCACAATCACAAAATTTTTGAAGATGGACGATTTCGCGGTAACTTCTTTGCCATTGTCGAGTTTATATTTGGCTTCCACCAGCAACGCATCTTCATCATCAGGCACCTTATAGGTGATTTTGGCCCCTCCTGGCAAATTGGTCACTGTTATTTCTGAGACCGGTGAGGGAGGGGTACCGTCATTTGTCAATGGCCCTGACACCTCTTCTTCGCAGGAAAAAAAAGCAAGGCCTAGTCCCAACATTAAGTATTTATGTATTTTCATGTGTCTTTATGTTTAGATATGGTAATTGATCCTATAATCCAAAGGGATGTTACCTTCGGATTATAGGACGACTGAGTCACTACCAGCCTGGGTTTTGTATAAGATTGGAATTTGCAATTAAATCTGCTTCTGCGATTGGCCACAGATAATCCCTTTGCAGAAACTTATAAGTTCCCGATGATACTATGTTATAGTAAGTGTCGGTAGTAGTTCCCTCAACGTTCCAACCAAGTATCTCTTTATTGAGGAATTCAGAAGCACGCTTCCATCTACGCAAATCCCAAAAGCGCTGTCCTTCAAATACCAATTCGATCATCCGTTCGTCTTGAATAATATCCCGAAGACCTTCCTTTGTGGTTGGTTTGCCAGGCTGATTCGACGAAGCTGCCCAGGATTCCACCACTCCTTTTAAGTCAGCCCGCTCCCGAACGCGGTCTATCCATTCATAAGCAGCACCTGGTCCTGAAGATTCATTCAAGGCTTCTGCATAAAGCAGGTATAGATCCGCCAATCTTACGACAGGAAAGGGATAAGCCTTGCTGTTATAGCCTGATCCCGAGGTAGCCTGTACGTTCTCGTAATAAACCAATTTTTTTGCCCAATAACCGCTCTGTGACCATTTATTGAAATCCAGCAAACCACCGATCTGTCCCTTTTTCCCAAAGACAATCAAGGCATTGTCATCGTTGCGAACGCCATGGCCAAACCATATTCCTCCATCAAATCCTAAAGAGGCATAAAACCTTTTCTCACGGTGCATATTTAAACGGGCTGTCTCAAAGCCAGGACGGATATAATGCTTGTGAGCGAGGTCTGCAGCCTTCACTGAATACCTTCCAGAATAGTCATAGTTGGTATCTTCGTCTATAGGAACGCCATTTTCTGAATAAAACATTTCCGCTATTTCCAACGGCGGCGACCACCAAGACATTACACTGTACCAGTTTTCAGCCGCTAAACCGGTTGAAATCCTCGCCTGAGACCAGTTTTGAATCTCTGAACCGCCTTGGCTGTTTGAACTTCCCCAAACAACTTCATCATTCCATCTTTCTGTAACACTTCCTCTAATACTTAGTTTGACCACTGTCGTGTCAGACCAGTCCGCAGGGGGGGCTTCAAAAGTATATAGCTTGTGTCCAGCTTCATGAGCCAGATCAATGGCTTCCTTAGCCGCATCAGCCGCTCTTATCCATTTGCTCTCATCGTAAGTTGTACTGATCAACTGATTGCCATCCTTGTCAACAAAACCGTTGTAATCTGAATTTCCGTTAAACAGCGGGCTGGCTACTGTAACCAAAGCTTTTGCTTTGATGGCCGCCGCTATTGGCGCAGTAATTCTGCCCAATTCCAATCCACGGTCTTCTATTGCCAAAGGCAAATTAGGAATGGCCTCATCGAGCAATTCAACTATATAATTTGCCACTTCGTCTACCGGTTGTCTACTCACCCTAACTGCTTCAACCCCACTGCTCACTTCGATGTTTTCGCGGATAATGGGAATTGGTCCGTACATCTGCATCAAGTAGAAATGGAAATAGGCCTTTAAAAACTTCGCCTCGGCTATCCACTTTGTCTTTTCAGTCTCGGTGAGGTTAAAGGGTTGGTCGATGTTCTCGAGAAAAATATTACAGTTTCGCAGAGCGATGAACAGATTTCTCACTGTCCCCGTATTCCCCCAATATCCCAGGCTAGGCGATACCACATTTTGGCCACCCTTGGCAATCCTTCGTGCCGGCCAGTCTTTTGCTACGACATCGTTCACGTAAATCTCATCGCCGCCTGCCAGAGCCGGATTATTGATGGAGGAAAAAGGAGGCAATGCACTGTATAGGGAGGCTAAAAACTTGAGGGCACTTTCCCTGGTTTCAAACGCATCCTCGATAACCGCAATATTATCCGGCACTACATCAATATACTGCCCGCAGGAACCCGCCGAAAAAATCAGCGCAATAGAGGCTATAAATTTTATTATTTTATTTCTCATTATTTCCAATCATTAAAACCCAACATGAACACCTAAATTGATTACTCTTTGAAGTGGATAATTCAATCCATTACCCCCCAGTTCAGGATCCCACAGATCAAATTTGCTCCAAGTAAATAGGTTAGTACCTGTTGCATACACCCTAAGGGTAGTCATTCCCAGCTTATTTTTTGGGCTTTTTAGCAGATCATAGCCAACCTCAACCTGCTTTAAGCGCAAGAATGATCCATCCCTCAACCACCAGGTGCTGGTTTGAACGTTATTCTGAATCACCGTAGAAGACAAGCGTGGCCAAACTGCATAAATATCCCTGTTCTCTTCCGACCAATGACTATCGGCATACGCTTGGATCAGACCGTTCTCGCTCAAGGCCCCATTACCTTCGATCATTGCGTTAATGCTACCGTCTTGGATAGAGTTGACAAAAGGCCCTGTAGTAACAGGATTGATAAAGAAAGAAACCTCACTCAAACCTTGAAAAAACACATTTATGTCGAATTTTTTGTATCCTGCTGACAGTCCTAAACCGTAGATCATCTTTGGAACAAGTGGCTTCCCAATCGGCGCCTGATCTAATGTGGTGATAACACCGTCACCGTTAAGGTCTTTGTACTTGATGTCACCTCCTCTATAATCTACGCCTGGAGTACCAAATTGCGCAGGCGAATTCATTACTTCTTCATCATCCACAAATAACCTCTCGGCGATATACCCGTGGGCCACATTCACATTGTTGCCTACATTTGATTTCCATGGAGCACCAATGGCAGCGAAATTGGGTTCTTCGAACACCAAAAACTGATTGTCACTATACGTGAAGGTACCGCGTCCCGTCACCCAGAAATCATTGGTAAAGTAGTGATTGATATCCAAGGAGGCATCTATACCTCTTGCAGTCACCTCACCTACGTTGGTTTTAAGTGCCGCCTGAAGGCCTAAAGTGGAAGGAATGTCGGATCTTTCCTGCAAGATACTGGTTCGCTTCTCGTCAAAAACATCCACTTGAAACTGAATAGCATCGTCGAATAAGTTCAGTTCCATCCCTATGTTCGCCTTCTGCGATTTTTCCCAAGTAACCAAAGGGTTGGCATATCTACGGATGGTTACACCAGATATATACTCATTGAGTTCTCTTCCGAAGGTTGCTCCGTTTCCGCTGTTAAGATCTACCTCAGACAAATAAAAGAAACGGTCTCTCCTGTCATCACCGATTCTGTCATTTCCGACCCATCCAAAGGATGCCCTAAGTTTGATCCTGCTGACCGTTGGATTGATTCCACTTAAAAAAGATTCGTTTGAAACTAACCATCCTGCCCCGAAAGAAGGGAAAAAACCGAACCTGTTGTCCTTGGCAAATCGCTCAGATCCGTTGTATCCAAAGTTAAACTCAGCAAAATATCGGTTGTCATAATCATAATTGTACCTCCCCGAAATACCGAGGTTACGGCTAGGCAGAGATAGTTCTACCGTATTGGCGTTACCGTCCAAATACTCCTGACCAATCATGACCAACAAGCCTCCCACGGTGTGCTTTTCGTTGAAAGTTTGGTTGTAATTTACCGCCGCCTCCATGTACATCACGGAGTTATTGGTACGCTCACCGCCTAGAAGTCGCAGTGATTCATCCCCTGATCCTTGGGCCGTCCTTTGTAATCTATAGTCTTCTGTAAATGGATCAAATGAGGCCAAGCGATAGAAGAAAGGAGAATAGCCCCTTTTGTTCTCAAAAAAGGATGTAGTATTCATATTACCCAGAAAACGTGCAGTCAACCCGGGAAGGATAGCGTCCAACTTTTGTTTGAACTCCAACTGGACCAAAGAAAGTTGGCGTCGGGTATCCCTGTATCCCCGTTGCAGTTCGGCATAAGGGTTAAACCATACCGGTCGGTTGCTCTCATCAGGATTACTGGTTGATCCTACATCACCGCGTGGAGACAAGGCATTTCCATAAATGATGTGCGGGACGCCCACCAAAGAAGCATCTGGCTCATAAATGGCCGGGAAACGAGTAGGACTGGTCCGGACAGCGGTGTTGTAGATCGCATCTCCTCCTTGAAGGGGACCCCTGTAATTGTCCAGCGTAGAGTGCAGACGGACGATCATTTCTGTGTTTTTGTGCAGATCGATGTTGATATTGGATCGAAGCAAAATTCTTTTTAAATCAATTCCGTTAGTAAAATTATTGGTCTTTTCTACCTTCAATAACCCGTTGTCTTGATTAAAAGAACCAGCAACATAATACCTTACTCTTTGTCCTCCTCCTCTTACGTTGAGGTTGGCCCTAGTGGTATTGGCATAGTCTCTAAAAAGCGTGTTGTACCAATCAGTGGCTGGGTAAATATTTGGATTGCCTCCGCGTATCGTCCCTGCAATTTGTTCTTCGGTAAAGGTGGCAAAATCACCTCTGGTCCTATTGGACTCATTCTGTAACCTCATATGCGTCACCGGATCGGCCATATCCACCATCCCAATTGGTTGGCTAAAGGAACTTTCCAATCTCAAGTTGACGACAGCAGGACCTTCAGCACCCGTTTTGGTGGTCACTAAGATAATTCCATTGGCGCCCCGTGCTCCGTAGATGGCGGTGGTAGTAGGATCCTTCAGAACGGCGAAACTTTCAATATCATCCGGCTGTAGGCGGGCCAGATCATCCATGGTTAATTCGACCCCATCGATAAGGATGAGGGGACCGTTTTGGCTGTTAAAAGACGCAACGCCTCGGACCAAGAACTGAGCATTGTCCTTACCTGGCTCGCCACTGGTCTGATAGGCAACCAAACCCGCTATCCTACCTGCCAAAGCTGTGGTAAGATTACTGGCTGGAATCTTCAATTCGGAAGGGGTAATAGAGCTCATCGAACCCACCACACTTTCCTTCTTTTGGGTACCAAAACCTACTACCACGACTTCATCAAGACCTGACAACGCAGAGGTAAGGGTAACATTAATCACTGAGCGAGCTCCGACCACTTCTTCTTGTGAGGTCATCCCTATAAAAGAAAAAACCAATGTAGCGGCATCGTTAGGCACACTCAAACTAAAGTTACCGTCAATATCAGTAATAGTTCCGATGGTCGTCCCTTTTATCAAGACATTAGCTCCGGGAATACCTTCACCGACTTCATCCGTCACTTGTCCCCTAACAATTCTCTCAGCTCTTTCCTCATTGTTCTTGGCCAAGACGGGCGGCATGAACATCGACTGAAGAAACAGCAATAAAAACAGGCATTTGAGCACCTGTACTTTTCTGGAAAGTAATTTTACATACATATTTATTGGGTTTGGTAAAATAATTAAAAAGAATTTGGATTTAAAGTAATTTTCATCTTATTAATAAAACATATTACGGAATTAAGCGAGACTTTATAAATAAATAGACACTCTTGTTTGTTTATCCAATCAAAATCAAATGATTCTATGAATTTTGCAGTATATATATAACTTCTTAGGATCAGGACATAATATAAGCAAGAAAAAAAATCAGCTGTATCCTGTACTGTCCTGACCTAAAACAATTATTTATTGATCATTACCTATAAGGTTAACATAAGTAATGATCGGATTGCCTTTTACCAATGATTTTTTTGTCACTCTTCAAATAAAAAATTGAAATGTTTGTAGGATTTTCAAGAATATGTCAGGATTCCCTCGGATATCTGGAGACTCCGTCCTATTACTGCGGCCGATTGAAAAATGTAAAGAAGGCAGAAAAAAAGGCAGAAAATCCTGCCTTAAAGGCAGGGAAAAAAGTAAGCCGGTAGCCTCTTCTTTCCCTGTTTCAATATTTTAATGGGTGGGTCTCCTGCTATTCAAACAGGATATTAGGTTCTTCACCTGCTTATCTATTCGTCCATCCCGGATTTTGCTCCAATAGAACATCTTTATTGGTGTCAATCACCGTTTGGGGAATGGGCCACAGGTTATAATCGAAATTAAGCGTTGCCTCTGCTTCCGGCCAATATGCATATTCCCTTATTCTATCTACGGCAATCGTACCTCCCATGCGCAGGAGCGTGTTCCAGCGCTGTTCTTCATATACAAGCTCTCGGGCCCTCTCGTCCAATATCATGTTAAAGCTATCGTCCATATCCGCGGCTGTAACAAAGTAGTCGGATTGCGCACGCTCTCTCAACAAATTGATGTCGGCCGCCGCTCCGGCATAATCACCAAGCCGTTGTTTGGCTTCGGCGCGCAAAAGGATGGTCTCTGACAAGCGGATAAAGTAGTCGTCACGGAAGAGGTTGCTCATATTTTCGCCATCTGCCAAACCCGTATACCTATCGGTTGCGATTTTACAGGAAACAGGATAACAAAGACTCGTGTTGTTGATATTGGTGGTTTCGTCACTGCTCCCGTTGTAAATCTCATCCCAGGGAACAGGTTGCCCAAAATAGGGGGAGGTGCTCACGTTGCCAATAAATGTCCTCTTAAAGACAATCTCGGAATTCCGCATATCTGCTCCCCACTTTCCTTCGTAAATACCGTCACGGGTGTACATGGTCGGCATCATCTGGGAGATACCTCGTCCGCCCACATCCTCCAAGGTTCCGGTAAGATGATCCTTAGCCCCATCTCGGAAGACTGGCCCGTATGTCCTGGAGTAGGGAAGCTTGGATTTCCCATCCTCTGCCCTATAGGCGGCATAATCAATTTGTATCGCCCAAATGGACTCGCTGTTCCCATCCTGGTAATTGACATTCCTTTCTTGAAAAAGGTCCCAATATACATTCCCTTTTTCCTCTGAACTTCTTGAGCCAAAACGCTCTTTCATCAAGGAAAATACTCCTCCATCTATCACCTTGCTAGCATAAGCTACCGATTGGGCATAGGCATCTTGACCGCCTCCTTTTCCTTCAGCGGCTAGCTGGATTCCTAGGCCTAGATAGAGCTGTGATAGGGTGTGCTGGGCAGCCCCTCTCACCACGCGTCCCCCAATCGGAGTCGTCTCCGGCAAATCATTTTCGATGGAAAGCAACTCATCAATAGCGAATTGATAAACTTCGCTTCTGCTGGACTGAACAAAATCATACTGAGGCGTTTTGGAGACTTCTGTCACGATGGGTACATTACCGAAAAGCTCCGCCAAGTTTCTGTAAGCAAATGCCCGAAAGAATTTTGCCTGGGCGATGATATAGGATTTCTCCTGCTCAGAAGACCAAGAAATATGGGGCAGATCCGCTGACTCAATCACCAAGTTGGCTTTAGAAATCAATTGGTACCATGTACTGTAAATGTTATAAAAGGTCCCGTTATCAGGGTTGATGTTCCCATAGTTGTTGAAGGTATTCCCTTTCCTTATGCTGGGCACATCATACATGTCTGTTCCGTTGCCCCTCAACACAAATATCCAGCCCTCTTCGTTGGGATTTGCCCATAAATCCCTCAACTGGGAATAGATGGAGACCAATACCTGATCCACCTGTGCGGAAGTAGAAAAAGCGTTGTCAATTGTATAAAAGGTAGCAGGTTTTTCGGTGAGGAAATCCATGTCGGACTCACAGGCTGCACTTCCCGCCAGAACCAGAAACAATAGGGAAATATTTCTATATATTTTTTTCATCGCTATAAATTTAATATTAATGCTTTCATGAAATCTTGCTGTAGAAAGCTGATAGGAATTCTTCAGATTTATTATTTAGGTGCAATTTATAATGATTAGAAACTGACATTTGCTCCGATAGAGAAGGTGGAGGGTACAGGGAAGGTATTGGCCCTGACCGAAGTCCCCGTCTCTGGATCACCGCCTGACCAATTTGTAAATGTGGCCAAGTTCTTGACACTGACGAATAACTTGGCTGAATTCATCCGGGCGGCACTAATCCATTCCGGATTAAGCCTATACGAAAGAGCCACATCCTGGATTCTTACAAAGCCTCTTGATTCCAAGCCAAGAAACCTTCCATCACCGGTAAAGTGCGCTGATGGATAGACGTTACTTGAATTTGTTGGTGTCCAATAAGGTTTAGAGCTCATATTGTCGTTAAAACGCCCTGTTCCCGATGTCACATACGCCGCCGTGTTACTTTTCAAATAGCGGTCATTACCGCCAAACACTCCGGCGAGCATCACATACAGATCGAAATTCTTCCATGTGACGGTATTGCTAAAGTTCAATCTGAAGTTTTCCTTTGTAAAGCCCAAAATCTGGCGGTCATCTGCAGTAATACCAGCCACTCCATCAAGATCCTTGTATTTCGGGGAACCCGGAGCAGCCCCTGTCAATTCCATGTACTCAGTATCTGTTTCTTGAACAATCCCATCCTGCAGATAGCCATAAACAGCTCCTAATTCGTAACCAATAAACAAGTTGTTGGCTATATCGTCATCTTCTATCCCATCTCCGTCCATATCCTCCCCGTACAACTTCACGAGCTTGTTGTTATTTCTCCAAAAGGTTACCGATGAACTCCAAAGAAGGTCACTTTTTTGGATATTGATAGTCTTCAGGTTGATTTCCAGACCGGTGTTGTCCACTTGTCCCATGGAGGTTTTGATGGTTTTGAACCCGGTCATGACGGGTATGTTTCGGGTGAATATCTGGTCTGTAGTCTTCGAGAAATAAAGATCTACATCTACAAACAGCCTGTTGTTCAACCAGCTGGATTCAAAGCCCGTATTTAACGATTCAGTTGTTTCCCATCCGAGGTCGGAATTGCCCAGGGCATTCTGATACAATCCGTAATATATAGCACCGGGTGCATTGGAGAACTCATACCTCACACCCCCACTGGCCGCATTGGCCACGGTAGACAAAGTGCCATAAGGATCTATTCCTTGGTTCCCGTTCTGCCCCCAAGACAATTTCAGCTTCAGGTTATCCAGCTTCTCTACCCCATTTAAAAATTCCTCATTGGATATTTTCCAGGCCAAACCGACCGCAGCGAAGTCAGCCCATTTCTTGTTGGCCCCAAATACAGAGGCTCCATCCCTTCTGTACGAAGTAGTCAAGAAATACTTATCACTATAAGAATAATTCAACCTCCCCAGATAGCCGATATTGGTGCGCTCGTACCCATTAAGATCAATTCTTTGAACGGTTCCTTTATGAAGACCCCACATCCCCAAGGTAGTATTGCCGTTGGAAGAAAAATTGGACGCAATTGAATTATTACTTTCATGTTGCATGTAATCCCTAGTGGCTACGAGAGTGATATCATAGCTGTGGTCTCCCACAAAATTCTTGTAGTTAAGGATATTGTCCACCACATAGCTTTGGGTTTGGTTGTTGTTCATATTTCCGTTTGCATTGGTAAGGAAACCCTGTAAGACAGAAGGTTCATATCGGCCCAACCCTTCACCTTCTTGAACATAAAAATTTTCATAGGTGAAGTTACCTGACTCGTTCCTGTCTAGATTGGTCAAGAAGTTCAACCTGTAACTCAAACCCTGGATCCAGGGAACGTTCACGAGAGCATAGGTATTCAGGCGATAGTTGTTACGAATGTCCATATTATCCCGAGTACCGTCCTGGACTCCCCACAAGGGATTAGTCGCTGACTGGGTATAGGGATATTTTTCAAGATTACCTCGGTCATCGCGGTACATGACGCCATAAGGGGACATGGTCTGCGCTTCACCAACATTGGCTGCAATCCCAGAATAATCCCTTCGCGAAAAGCCGGCATCAAGACCCACCTCTAACCAGTCGGTGATATCAGCATTTATTTTTCCAAGTATCGAGATCCTATTGAACTCATCCCCTTTCACTATCCCTTTGTTGTTGTCATAAGAGGAGGATAGATAATAATTAATGCTTTCGCTTGCGCCAGAAACAGATGCCTGATAACTCTGCATCACGCCAGTTTGCGTTACCGCATCGAGCCAATTGGTTTCCATGCCGGCTTCTCTATTGGCCAGTTCCCCTGGCTTCATCCAATTGGTGGAGCCTTCTGTATATTTATTCCTGTCATTGACTACCTTGATCCATTCCTCACCCTTCATCATTACTGGCCGGTTTTGCCAGGTCTGAAATCCAGTAGAGGTGTTAAAGGTAATTACCGGCTTTCCGGTGCGGCCTTTTTTAGTTGTTATGGCAATAACCCCGTTGGCTGACCGCGAACCGTAAGCTGCTGCAGATGTGGCATCTTTCAGCACGTCAAAACTTGCTATGTCATTTGGATTGATATCATTAAGACTTCCCAAGAAGATAACCCCATCGAGTACGATCAGCGGTGTATTTGATCCACTTATCGAGTTCTGTCCCCTGATCTGCATACTGGGTTCCCCTCCTGCGGAGTTGGTTGCCCCAATATTAAGCCCTGAAACGCTTCCCTTCAACGCATCCAGTGCGTTTAAATTGGGCATTAAAGCAACGGGGGAGTTCTCCAGCTTTAAGGAACCTACGGATCCTGTAAAATCCTCTCTGCTGGTTATTCCATATCCCACCACCACTACTTCTCCCAGATCTGAGGTGGAAGAAGAAAGTATAATTTCCAGATTAGCGGTATTGGCGGCTACTGTAATCTCCTGGGTTTCATAGCCGATAAAGCTAAACATCAATACCTCGCCGACGGACGCCTGCAAGGTAAATTCCCCATCGATATTGGTCGTTGTGCCTCTGGTAGTGCCCTTTATTAAAATGGACGCACCGGGGATCAACTCCAGATCCCCTTCTGATTTGACCACTCCACTAATGGTGTTGGATTGAGCCATTGCCTGGGCACCAAACAGTAGAATGACACATAACAACATAAGTTTTTTGCCTATAATGCATGGGTAAAAATTATCTTTCATAAATATGGGTTTAAGTGTTTATTTGACGAATATTCAATAAGCCGTTGATGTAAATTGATTTATTTTTATGTTGTGTCTTGTACTATGCTGATTTGTTGTTTTAAATCACGTATAGAATAATACGTGAATTGCTTTTTTGTGACAAAGGAGTATCTAGGTTTGGCGAACCACTGTATAATCTTTTACCACAAGAATGATGACAATGGGATTTAAAAAAGAAGTATCATTGATAAATCAACAGGAAATAAAACACACTGATGCTAACAACTTATTGCCCGTGCCTGTGAAGACACAGGCATGGGCAATACCCTGCTAAACTAACGACATTGATGGCCGTGTTTTCGCAGCTAGCATCCTGGAGAGATCTCCTCTTACCTCAAACCCTTTCCAGCTTTACAGGATAAGTTTTTTGAGAAGCCCACTGTGGAACGTAAATATTTTCATCGGAATCCACGCAAACATCATGGGGATGCATAAAGCCCAGATAAGATGAATCCTTCTGTTGCTCCTGCAATTGGTTGTTGACATACGTCGGGGCGGTGCCGCCCGGGGTGGAAACCACCTTATCATTTTTATCTAAAATGGTGATATAGCCGGAATTGGCATTTTGTTCTGTAGTGCTTCGGTAGACCGCCGCATAGATGTTTTCGCCTCTTAACACCGGTCTACAAACAAAAGAGCCGGGCGTCGGAATAGTTGACAAATATTTCCCATCTAATGTAAAACGCTTGTATTGCATATGGGAACGGTCAGTAATCATCAGCGTTGGCTTTTTCTTATTACGCGTATCAATCAAGATACCGTGACAGCACCTAAAAGTGTCTTCTGTATCCCCTGTTCCGCCAAAATGACGTATATATTCCCCTTTAGAGTTGTACTGTATAATATAGTTTTGGCCATATCCGTCCACCACATAGATATCCCCATTCGCCGGGTTGATCGCTGTTTCCGTGGGCACAAATTGTCGCGGATACTCATATACCCCTGCCTCCTTGGGGTAGTCCAATTTAAAAATCTCTTTTCCCTTAAGGTCAGTTTTGATGACTTGGTTGCGATTGGTATCCGTAATGAAAAGGAATTGCTCATCGCCTTCCGTGCTTAGGGTCAGACCATGCCCTCCCGGATAGCTGTGCCCCCAAGTTTCCAATAATTTCCCCGACTTGTCGTAGATCAAGATATTGTTCTTGGTCTCATTAGTGAGCATAATCAACCGACCCTTGGCGTCCTGAACCATCTCATGGCAATCATTGACCGGGTTTTTCCCGGCATCCAAGATACCCCATCCCTCCACTACTTTGTACTGATGGGTTCCGTGACCCAGAATCGTTTGTTTTTTCATTGCGTAGGATTTTTTAATAAGGATATTCGGGACCGCCAGGCCCACGAGGACTGCCGCACCTGATTTCTTTATGAACCGTCGGCGGCTATTTTCTTCTGACTTCATCGGATAGTTTTAAAATTATGTGGTGGATTATGCAAACAACTCCATCTCGGGTTTTCCGAGGCCATCAGGCGTGGTATACACGGGTCTTTTCTCAATTACCGCATGGGTGTCTCCCTCAATTCCTAAGGCATGGTATATCGTCTGATGGATACTTTCAATTTTAATCGACTTTTCGACCGTTTTACAGGGCCTCTCATCAGAGGTCTTACCATAGACATTTCCCTTTTTGATCCCGCCCCCAAACATTAACATGGAACAGCCATCCGTAAAATGCCGATGCATCCCATAATTTTTGAGGTCATGGATAATATCCGGCTGATCTACCTGCTCCTGTACTGTGGCGTCGGGACGTCCCTCTACCATCATGTCGCGACTAAATTCACTGGCCAAAATCACCATGGTACGATCCAGCCGTCCTGATTGGTCTAGATCCTTTATCAATTGGGCTACGGGACCATCGATCATCTTCTTCATATCCTTCAGTCTCGTATGCCCATTATCATGTGTATCCCATCCGAAGAAAGGCTCATATTCTGTCGTGACGCTGATAAATCTGGCACCTTGTTCTACCAACCGTTTGGCCATCAAGCAGCCCAATCCAAACCGCCCCGTATTGTAGACATCATAACTTTCCTTAGGCTCCTGACTCAAGTCGAAAGCTTTTGCCTCGGGCGAATTTAATAACATATAGGCCTGCTCCATCGAACGCTTGAGCGATTCCTTTTGGTAATCACTACCGTATTCACCCATGGCACTCTTGCTGATCAGGTTTTCGTACAATTTGTTTCTTGCCTCAAATCTCTTGGTGGACATCCCTACGGGTGGCTGTACGCTTTCCAGACCGGATGAAGGATCAGGGATAAGAAAAGGACCAAATTCATTGCCTAAAAAGCCCGCACTGTGGAAGGCTTTAAGTTCCTCCCCTTCTCCCACCGTGAATCGTTGTCCTATGTCTATAAAAGCAGGAATAACCGGATTCACCGGTCCCAATTGCTGGGCGATCCAGGCGCCTATATGCGGCATGCTTACAGATTGGGGAGGCTCATAACAAGTGTGCCAGTGGTATTGGTGGCGGGTATGGAGGATATGCCCCATATCAGCAGCTACGTATGACCTGATCAAAGTCCCCTTATCCATCACCTGCCCTATAGACTCCAGGCCTTCTGAGAACTGAATGCCATCCAGTATGGTAGGAACCGATTTAAAAGTACTCAATACATCATTTGCCTGCATTCCCTTAGTGAAAGGAGTATACCGTTTGGGGTCGAAGGTCTCGGTGTGCGCCATTCCTCCTGACATATACAACAATATCACCGAGTCGGCCTTAGATACAATTTTATTTCTATTGCAGGAAGACAGTAATCCAGTCATAGGAGCTCCCACCGCCATGGCTGCAATCGCGGCCGCCGTGGTTTTCTTCAAGAAATCCCTCCTGTTTAATTCATTTTCCATGGTACGTGGTATTTGATATTAAATGCACTTTTGGCACGTTGTTGTCACTATAAAAGGTTGGAAGATCGGTTGACCTTCCTCTTTTTTCTTAAACTTTCGCCTCCTCTTGGGTCCAAGGTTTTGCTACCTTGTCCAGGGTATTAATGGATCACCTGGAATTCCGGCAACAACAGTACCGCCCAGAACAAATCCTGAATAGATTCCGTACTTGGGGTTTCTCCCAAAACCTCCATGGCCACTTTATATTCTTCCTGTTCCGGCTTACGTCCCAGAGCCTTGGCGTATACTTCATCGATAATCACGTCGCTTTGCTGGTATTTTTCTTTCCATTGCTCAGCCCCTCTCCTCAAAACAGAGTTAAAGGTCTCCCCATTCGTCAGTTCCAGGGTTTGCAACAGGTTGGCTTGGGTGTCCCTTGTGGTTTGTACCACTTCTCTACTCGTCCTCCCCAAGGCAGTCAGAAAACTGTTGTTGGCTACCAATGAAGCCCTTGCGAAGGACAAGTTGGATCTCTCCTGACTCAACAGCTGGAAAGGATTGTACCGCATTATTGAATCGGGAAAAACCGGACTAATGACTTGGCTGATCGCATCGGAAAACTGCTCTGCCGTTATCCTACGCCGTATCATTCCTTCAAAAGTAAAATCCTCAGCAATTAATTCATTGACATTGTCTTTACCTACGGAGGGCATTTGATAGGATTTTGAGGTGGTAATTTTAAAGATCAAGTCCCTTATATCATAGTTGTTCTCCACAAAATCAGAAGCCAGCCAATCCAAAAGATCCTGGCTCCAAGGCTCATTGTCCATCATATCCACCGGCTCCACAATGCCCCGGCCCATCAATTGTGCCCAAACCCTGTTGACCAGGGTACGGTAAATCCGACCATTGGCAGGCTGGGTAAGGTATTCTGCCATCTGTTGAAGCTTAACCGATCTTGGAGCAGTACTGTCGATTTCACCCAATTCCTCCCATAGGATTTTGGTTCCTGCGTATTTCCCCGTAGGTACTTCACACCTGCTTATTTCGAGCGTACTGTCTGCAAACACATTGGCGAAAGCATAAGCCTCTTCCAACTTCCAATCACTGATAAAGCTATCGTGACAGGAGGCACATTTCAAGTTGAGGCCAAGGATCACCTGACCCACATTTTGGGCCGCCTGCATTTCTGTCATCTGGCTGGCATTGACGGTTCCCCTCCACTTAATCCCTTCGATGAACCCCTTGGATTCTTCCGTCGGATTCAAAAGCTCCTTGACAAACTGGTTGTAAGGCTTGTTGGTTTTTAAGGATTTGTAAAGCCAGTCTGTGATATTGTGCCGTCCACCGGTAATGTATCCTGTTCCTGTATAATCATTCCTCAACGCATCATTCCAGAAGGTCAGCCAATGCATGGCATAATCATCATCCCGCTCCAACAACTGCTTCACTTTCAATTCTCGCTTATCCGCGCGGATATCTCTTTCGAAGGCCTCCAATTCCTCGGGGGAGGGGACTAGGCCAACAATATCCAGGTATATCCTTCTCAAGTAAGTCCTGTCATCTACTTGGTCTTTCCATTCGATCTTGTTGGCTTTGAAATAATCATTCACAAAAAGGTCCACCTCGGTAGTCAAGCCAGCACTTGGCGCAGGCAGTTCCGGCATCCGTGGGGCAAGTTCAGCCACGCGGTAGATGCTTTGGTTTTCCGCACCCTCGGGCCAGGGAGCACCCTTATCTATCCATAAGCTGATAACAGCGATTTCCTTTTCGGTCAGCAATTTACCTTTGGAGGGCATGACGTCGTCATGTTCCTTGGGAAGGCTGATTCTCCTCACCAGTTCACTTTTAGAAGAAACACCAGGCTGAATGATGGGTCCCGACTCCCCTCCAGCAAAGATAAATTCCCTACCGTCCAGCCTCAGATCACCTTTCACTTTCTCTTCGCTGTGACAACTGTAACAACTGTGGGCAATGATGGTACGCACCTCACCCAGGAGCTTCAACTGCTGCTCTTCGCTCAAACCACTGGAATCAGAGGCATAAGAAGCAAAATCCAAAGCAGCAAGGTTTCTCCCTTGGTCTGCATTCCACGGCAGCACGCTGCTCAGGTACTCGTCCCCGTGCGTCAAAGATGCTCCAAAATGGCCGGCAACAGACACACCTATGGCTGTAGTAAAAATTACGCCCCGGTAAAGTTTAACCTGGACGGCTTGGCTATTGGGCTTTACCCTTAAGAGCAACAAAAAGGCTAAACCTCCCAGGATTGCCGTGACAATGCCGGTCCATTGGTGTAAATCCAGGGTGTCACCACCGTAGTCCTCGTTATTGGCCAATACCAAACCCAATACAGCAGCAAGTATCGCAGCGACGGCACCAAACAACACCAATAGATTGATCCCCGGACGGTATTTGGAATGGAAATTTTTAAGCGTAAATAGCTCCAATACTGCCGCAAAAAGCAATAAGCCTACGGGAAAATGAACCGCCAGAGGATGAAGCCTTCCCAAAAACTGCCATAGCCAAAATGGGCCTGCCTCCGTGGCAGTGTCAGCCTGCGCAAATCCGTTCACAGCAAAAAAGGGCGCAAAATTAAATCCCAAGACCATGACAATCACGGCCCAATTTGGTCTCTCTTTACCCCTCCCTTTATTTATTAATTTTTCCATTAATACTATCTATTATACAATTGCCCTTCACTAAATAATACAGCGTGAAATAAGTATTTATCGGAAGATCCATTTGCATTACTTCTATGGCTCCCAATATACGAATTTCCAATTTCAATAAAACCACCGCTCACAGATCATTCGTTGCCCTCATTGTAAAAGACATACAAACCATCTTTCCCGGCGACAATGATATCTTTCCAACCGGAACCGTCAAGATCCACGACGGAGAAGTATATCCCGGCCCCTTTTCCTTCGCCGAAGGGACCATAACTAATAACGTTTTTGGTGAAAGATTCGCCGTTCCACTTAAAATAATAAAGCCCGACAAAATCATCTCCTCCAGGATCTCCCCCATTGTGGGCTCGAAAACGCTTCCCGGTAACCAGCTCCATTTCCCCATCATTGTCAATATCTACCCATTCCATGGTGTGGTACTGAGACTGAAAAGGGTCAATAGGATGTCGCACAAAGGTGATCTTGTCCCCTTCCCTTACCTGTTCATACCAGTCCAATCCATAATCATGGCCCTTGCCCACAATCAGGTCATTTCTCCCGTCCTTATTGACATCGGCGACGATAATAGGTACACTTGCATGTTGAAGGTCAAAGGCGGAATGAAATTTCCACTCCCCCTTTTGGGGGTCCTTTGGCGCTTCCAACCATCCACCCGGCACGACAAAATCCCCGCGCCCATCTCCATTGATATCGCCGAAGCCTAATCCATGACCCTGCTTTTCCGCGATTTGGATCCGGCTGAATTTCCCGGTGTTTTTTCCCGACGCATCTCTCTCCAGTTTATAATACGCCAAAGGGTCGTTGGGCGTATTGGGAACAATCTCCTCGAACCCATCCCCATCGACATCCCAAGATCTTGTTGTTTCTATATTTCCCGTCTTTGCAATTTCGTGCTGTGTCCATTCCTTGTTGTTTCCGGGATTTTCCTTCCATACCAATGAGCCATTAAACCAGCCCCCGGTCACAAAATCCACTCGCCCGTCCCCATTAACATCCATAGGAATTGTTGAAAAATCGTCGAAATATTCGTTCTCCCTCTTGATCTGACCGATCAGGGTCCGCTTTTTATACCCCGGTCCTTCATACCAGAAGCTTCCAGAAACAATATCCAGTACCCCATCTCCATTGACATCAAAAACACCGACTGATTCGGCGCTCTCAGTGGCAATCAGCTGTTTTTTAAATTTTATGGGAGGAGTCTGAAAGGACAGCAAAGGAAAAGCCGCAAGTCCTAATAAAGCTAAAGCATATCTATTCATTATTTGGAGTTTATTGATTCTAAATTTTGACAGCATGTTGTTTGCCAATGACAGGAAAAATACCTTGCCACCTGCAAAAGGTTCTCCCAAGTGAGGGGGTTTTGTTTAAGCGGCCTCAATTAAATATATTATATCATGGCAAGTATCCTGTCCTATCCTGCCTTTTGTAAAAAACGCCCCATTATCTTCTGATAAAGAAGCTTCGGAACTTAGAGAGGTGATAAAATGTAATGAACGGTGAAACAAGTTAAAAAATGTTAAGCTGCAATACCACTGGCGATTAAAGGTTTAAATTTGTAGGATGTCTAAAACCCAGATGAAAACCATTATTGTATTGATGTCGGCAGCCTGTCTGGGCTTGGTCGGATTTCAATTCTATTGGGTATATAATGCGTTGAAAATTAATCAGGAACGTTTCGAACAGAACGTCTACCAATCCTTGTCTGCCACCATTGAAATGTTGGAAAAAGGGGAAGCCAGTGATATCATCCTCCAATCCCTTGCCAAGGACACGGTATTGCAAGAATCACTTTTTGAGAAGATCGAACCCATAGAGCTTCAGGTAAGGAGACGACATGTGATCGCACGTCCCTCCATGGTTGACTCTATGTTCAACCAACCTATGCCTCAATTCTCCCAAACCTTCAAAAGACTCATTGCCTCAAAGGATGGGCCTACCGAAAACATTAAGGAAATAGAAAAGTATTTTCATATGCCTATCTCTGTAGCCTCTTCACTATTTACACCGGATGAGATGGCTATATTATTGGAGGAAAAGGAAAGGCATCTCGAATACATCAACCGACAGGATAGTTTTGCGCAGGGAAGAAACTATGCCATAGATCGTCAGAATTACATTGAAGAAACCTATAACGTGTCCCGCGATGTAGCAGAAACTATTGTCAAGGCCAATATGAAAATCGGGTTGGTAGAAGTAGTCATGAACCAATTGCTCAAAGAAGGCACCCAATACATATTGTCCCGTCTGGACACCGCACAGGTACGAAAGGAAATTGCTGCTCAGCTGATGAACAGAGGTGTTGTCCAGGATTTTGACCTGGCCATATTGGACGAGCATGATGCCATCATCGAAATAGGACCGCTCAAAGAGCCGGAGGATTTAAGACAGATGGGCATTCAGGCAGAATTATTTCCCAGTGATCTTTTGGGGAATGAGAATTACATGATCATTAATTTTCCCAACAAAAACAGCTACCTTCTCCAACAGGTGTGGCTACCTTTAATGAGTTCATTCGTGTTTCTGATCATTATCATACTGTGTTTTGTGTATGCCATAAAAGTAATCATCCGACAAAAACAGCTATCGGAGATCAAGAATGATTTTATCAACAACATGACCCACGAATTTAAGACACCCATTGCCACAGTAAGCCTAGCGGTGGAGGCTCTGCAGGATCCAGAACTGGTCAATCAAGGGGCTTTTAGATCGCGGTACATCGGTATCATTAAAGATGAAAACAACCGCTTGGGCGGTCAGGTAGAAAAGGTGCTGCAGGCAGCCGCTCTGGACAAAAAAGAATTTAAACTAAAACTGGAAACCATCAACGTCATTGATCTCATCCATGATGCACAGGACCATTTTGAGTTATTGGTAGAAAAACGCGGCGGGTCAATGAAGGTACAAATTGATATCAACGACCCCTATATTGAAGGGGATTTTTTCCATTTGTCCAATATCATCAACAACCTGCTTGACAATGCCAATAAATACTCCAGAGACGCACCTCTGATCACTATCGATGCTCGGGATACGGCAAAGGAAATTCTCATCTCTGTCAAAGACCAGGGAATAGGAATGACCAAAGAAACCCAGAAAAAAATCTTTGATAAATTTTACAGGGTCCCCACAGGCAATATCCATGACGTCAAGGGATTTGGCCTAGGGCTAGCCTATGTTAAGACCATGGTAGAAGCGCACCACGGCAAAATTAATGTCGAAAGCGAATTAGAAAAAGGAAGCAATTTTACCATCCATATCCCCAGAAAACATGAATAAAGCAAAACTTTTAGTTGTAGAGGATGACCCTAACCTGGGAGACATCCTACAAGAGTACCTGACCATGAAAGGATATAATACCACCTTGTGCAGGGATGGGGAAGAAGGGTGGGAAAAATTTAAAAAAGGAGCTTTTCATTTGTGCATACTGGACATTATGATGCCCAAAAAGGATGGGTTCACCCTCGGCAAGGAGATAAAAAAAGTAGAGGAAGATCTACCCATCATTTATCTCACGGCAAAGAACCTTAAAGACGATGTAATTGAAGGATTGAGAATTGGAGCGGACGATTATATTACCAAGCCATTCAGTATGGAAGAACTCCTCCTCCGGATCACCGCTATTCTTAGGAGGACGATGAAAAATGAGGAGGTTTCCGTCTTAAAAAATTATAAGTTCGGTGATTTCACCCTCCATTATGACCAGCAACTCCTAGAAGGCCCCCAGGGAAAAAGCAAGCTCACTTCCAAGGAAAACGAACTCATAAGATTGCTGGCCTCTGAGCTGAACAAGCACGTGGGCAGATCCCAAGCTTTGAAGCAAATCTGGGGCGATGACAGCTACTTCAATGCGAGAAGCATGGACGTTTACCTGAGCAAGGTTCGAAAACTGCTTAGGGATGATCCCAAAGTTCAAATTATTACCATCCATGGAGAAGGTTTTAAAATGGTGGTGGGAGAATAATAAAAATATAGCCGTCAATGTGAATGGATAGCCACGCCTGTGAAAACACCCTTACCGAACCGGTGTCTTCACCATAGGCGGGCTAAACTGCATTGCCTTAACATTATTTAACCCCAAACTTTAATAATACATTTTAGCCTTGGGTAAATTTACCCATGCAAAGAATTATCTCCTTAAGATATTTTTTTATCATTTTATTGATGTTGACGGGGAGTCTGTGCTTCTCGCAAACCGTTCCGGGAAGGGTCCTTGATGCAAAAGGAGAATCGGGTATAGCCTGGGTAAAAGTAATGAATACCCGTTCAGACAAGTTTACCTACACCGATCATGCCGGTGAATTTGAGATTTTCGCAGAGCGAGGGGACACCCTTGCTTTCAGCCTCAAAAATTTCCGCTCAAAAAGTCTGGTAGTCCCCGGCGTGAGCCAAGATCTATGGGTGGTCTACCTGGAATTTGATGCCGTAGAATTACCAGAAGTATATGTCATGGAAAAAAATGAAAACACGTCCATCAGGCTTCATGGTATCAATAAAGTTGATCCTAACCATGTCCCTATACGTCCGGGTCATGTAGGCGTAGGTGCCACCGAAGATTATAGGCCGGGAGTAGCTTTGGCCGGCCCGATTTCCTTTTTTTCGAAGTCTGAAAAAAACAAAAGACAATACCGCAAGTCAGAGGAACTTAGGGAAGCCCAACAGGAGTACCTGGAGGTTATCCGTTCTGACTCCATGCGGAATGAATTGATAACGCTTTTTTCATTGACAAGGGAACAATACGACAGCCTGCTGATCCTCTTCAACGCAGCAAACCGTGACCATCAATTCCGTGATATGGATAAGGAAAGGGTGGAAAGGATGCTTTTCTATTTTATGAATGATGCCGTCAAACAATAGAATTTTGTGTGACAAATTGTTACCCACAGACAAAGAGCGCCGACAAATATGCGTTGATTGGCGACCAAAGCTGCCGCGAGGATGGCGTCTGTTTCCAGCAAATAACCTGGTACTGCCTGATTTCTTTTGAACCCGGCAGGAATATCGGTTCATCCCTTCACCGCCTTTTTTAGAAAGAAATAATACTTTCCCTTAAATTAGCCGATTCATTTAATCGAAAAGACATTCATGGACGGCACGCAAAGAAAAAATATTCAAATCGGGACGGAAGTAGAAGTGGTGCAGAAACACCATCAGCGAAGCGGGGAACTCACACACGGCTTTGTCAAAAGAATCCTCACCAGTTCGCCAAATCATCATCGCGGCATCAAGGTTATGCTTGAAGACGGAACTGTAGGAAGGGTAAAAACAATACTGTAAGATCTCTAGGGCAAAATCCCTTTACCCTAGGACCTGATTATTGCAGATGCTGCACCTGCGAATACGGTAATTCTTCTACCCCGGCGAATTTTACTCCCACTCAAACATATACATCCCTACCGGAAAGTTAATCTTTTAATCCTGAGATTCGTTAGTTACTTTTGTTACTAAAGTAACTCTTATGCCAAAAGAAATTGTATTCTCAAAAAATGCCCCCGCTCCCATTGGACCTTATAGTCAAGCGGTCAAGGTAGGAAATGTCCTGTATGTCTCCGGCCAGATTGCCTTGGATGCCGACACTGGGGAGTTGATCAATGAGAACATTACCGAAGAAACCCATGCGGTCATGAAAAATCTGGATGCCATATTGGCGGCAGCACAATTCAGCTTTATAGATGTGGTGAAATGCACCATCTTCATCAGAAACATGGAGGATTTTACCACCATTAATGAAGCCTACGGACAATATTTCAAAAGCAGCCCCCCTGCTAGGGAGACTGTTGAAGTGAGCAAGTTGCCCAAGAACGTCAATGTTGAAATTTCCTGCATCGCCGTGAAAGCCTAAGTTCGTTTGTTGGTATGATAATTATGCATTAACAATTGGCATCATCTCCTACACAGACGTGTAGGGTTTGGATCACCCAAGCTGTTTTTATGGTGAATATCTTCCCTAACCATAGTGAGGTCTTAGTCTCCCCTTTTACTTCTGAAGAAGTGGCCAGTAAAATCGCGGCCGTCACGCGAAAGGTAAACTACATGGATCTCCGCGACTTCGCCAAGAACAGCCATCAATTCAATGGGCAAGTGGACCAAAACCGTTTTCGGCTATCACTGGCTATCCAAAGAGCGGATACTTTTTTGCCCCTTATAAAAGGAAACATTGCATCGACGAAAAGTGGCTGCATCATATTTTTGCACTACTCCCTATTTCCCAGTTCTGTTTTCTTACTTGCGTTTTGGAGCTTGATAGCCTTATTAATGGCGCTGTTCTTTATATTTTATGACCGGCAATGGATCTACGCCTTCGCCTGTCTCGCAACAGGCATTTTTAATTATGGTTTTTCCTGGACCTATTTTAGATCGAAACTGAAAAAATCACAGATGATCTTCCATCAGATGTTGAGCCTTCAGGAAAAAGAGTAATGCCGGGCTCTGCTCCAAAGAAATGGCGGAGGCGGTAACCCTGATTTTAAAGATTAAGGCTTATCTTTAACCCTGAAATAAAATTTCCATCAAAAAATATACTCATGCAGTTCAGAATAGAAAAAGACACCATGGGACCCGTGGAAGTGCCCGCCGATAAATTTTGGGGAGCACAAACCCAAAGATCCATCAACAACTTTAAGATTGGCGGCATACGCAACCAAATGCCTTTGGAGATTATCCATGCCTTCGCCATCCTGAAAAAATCCGCCGCCGAAGCCAACGCTGAACTTGGCGTGTTGGACAAGGAAAAGGCGGCCACGATCACCCAGGTGTGCAATGAAATTTTAGAAGGAAAACTGGACGACCAGTTCCCCTTAGTCATTTGGCAGACGGGATCTGGCACCCAATCCAATATGAATGCCAATGAGGTCATCGCCTATAGGGGACATGTCTTGTTGGGCGGCTCGCTGGAGGATGAAAAAAAGAAAATCCACCCCAATGATGATGTCAACAAATCCCAATCCTCCAATGATACTTTCCCCACGGCCATGCACATTGCTGCCTACAAAATGGTGGTGGAAACTACCCTACCTGGAGTAGAAAAGCTACGTGATACACTAAAGGAAAAATCAGATAAGTTCATGGATGTGGTGAAAATAGGAAGGACCCATTTTATGGATGCCACTCCTCTGACTTTGGGACAGGAATTTTCGGGCTACGTTGCCCAACTCAACCACGGCCTAAAAGCTTTAAAAAACACACTGGATCATCTTTCTGAACTGGCCTTAGGCGGTACCGCAGTAGGCACGGGACTTAATACTCCCAAGGGCTATGCTGAACTTGTAGCACAAAAGATTGCCAAAAATTCCGGTCATCCGTTTGTGACTGCCCCAAATAAATTCGAAGCGTTGGCTGCCCATGATGCCATTGTCGAGACCCACGGTGCTTTAAAACAACTGGCTGTAAGCTTGATGAAGATCGCCAATGACGTGAGGATGCTCTCTTCGGGCCCCAGGTCTGGCATTGGAGAGATTTTGATTCCAGAAAACGAGCCAGGCTCATCCATAATGCCCGGCAAGGTGAATCCCACCCAAGTGGAGGCCCTGACCATGGTATGTGCACAGGTAATGGGGAATGATGTGGCCATTTCCATAGGTGGTTCCAACGGGCATTTTGAGCTGAACGTCTTCAAACCCATGATGATTAACAACCTGCTTACATCGGCTCGGCTTATTGGAGATGCCTGCGTGTCGTTTAACGATCACTGTGCGGTGGGTATAGAGCCTAACACGGGATTTATTAAACGGCATTTGGAAAACTCCTTGATGTTGGTTACGGCTTTGAACCCACACATCGGGTACGAAAATGCCGCCGCCATCGCCAAGAAAGCGCACAAAGAAGGAAGCAGCTTGAGAGAAGCCGCCATTTCATTAAATCTTTTAACCAATGAGCAGTTTGATGCATGGGTTAAACCAGAAGAAATGATCGGCAGCTTGAAGTAATTTGCTAGTTATCACCTATAAAAAGCAGAAGGTATGGTAATTTTTGTATTTTAGATGAAATTTCCATCCCCTGCTTTTTATGGTCAAATGTTTGCCTCTTTTGAAAACTCTTTTCACCCTAGTCTTCCTATGGGTTGCCACCTTCCAAATAAGCCACCCTGCTTTTGCCCAGCTTTCCAAGGAGGAGCGAAAATTTTGGAAAAAGGAGATGAAAAAACTCACTCCGGAAGGCATGAAGCTATTTATGGAAGAAAGACAAAGGCTTACCACCACGATAAAAATATTCGACAACGAGAGCAACCGGCTGAAATCCCAAACATTCGAACAGGATCAACAAATAGCCTATTTAGAATCACAACTACAGGCGTACCGTGAGAGACTAAAGACCCGCGAGATACAATTGGGATTGATCAATGAAAATGGAGAAAAATGGGATAAAGGGGTTGTGTTTAAAGTGCAGATCGGAGCCTTAGCCAACATGGATTTTGTCGGAGAGGAGGAAAGGAGCTTCACCTTGGAAGTGGAAAAGAGCAAAAATTATAAGCAGTATGTGATAGGCTACTTCAGGGATTACCAGGAAGCGAACCTATTAAAGAAGCAGATGAGAAAAGTGGGAATGAACAAAGCTTGGATAGTACCCTATAAAGATGGGAAAAGGGTGTTATTAAAAGATGTGCTTGACTCGGTGGCAGCCCAATAATGGCCACCTTTTTTTGCTTCTAATGGCCCTGTTATAGAATCATGTTAACATTTATTATTTGGGTTTATAAGAAATAAGACCCATAGTTTAGTAATTTCGTAACATGGAGTATCGGTGGAAAATCAAGGATAAAGCAGATCTACAAGCGGTAGAGGAACTTAGCATTGGTATCAATGTTAACAGTGCCTTGGCCAATATGCTGGTAAACCGGGATATTACAGACTTCCAGAAAGCCAAGGATTTTTTCCGGCCTGATTTCGATAAGCTTCATGACCCCTTCCTGATGAAGGATATGGACAAAGCCGTTGATAGGCTTGCTACCGCCATGTCCAAGGGAGAAAAGATCCTGGTGTACGGCGATTATGATGTAGATGGGACCACTGCGGTGGCGCTATTTTACGGATTTGTCAAGTCCATCTATAGCCAAGTGGATTTTTATATCCCTGACCGCTACAAGGAAGGCTACGGGATATCCGAGAAGGGCATTCTGTATGCGGCCGAAAACAACTTCAAATTGATCATCTCTTTGGACTGCGGCATAAAAGCATTGGGAAAAGTCGACCTCGCCAACTCGCTTGGTGTTGATTTTATCATCTGCGACCACCATACTCCAGGCGAAGAAATTCCTGCGGCAGTAGCTGTACTGGATCCCAAAAGAAAGGACTGCCCCTATCCTTTCAAAGAATTAAGCGGTTGCGGTGTAGGTTTTAAGTTAGTCCAGGCTTTCTCCCTGAAAAAGGGATTGGACACCGTCAATCTTTATGAGTATCTAGATCTTGTGGCCGTAAGTATCGCGGCAGATATTGTCCCCATCACGGGAGAAAACCGTATTCTCGCCTATTATGGTTTGGAAAGGATAAACAACAACCCCCGCCCTGGATTGAAGGCTTTGATGCTGAACGGAAAGCTTGAAAAAGAGATAGAAATAGGAGATATCGTTTTTAAGATAGGCCCAAGGATCAATGCTTCGGGAAGAATGGAACATGCCAAGGCATCCGTCCAGCTATTGATCTCAAAAGATCTCGCCGATGCCAGGCAACGCGCCCTACTGGTGGAAGATGTCAATGCCAGCCGAAAAAATTTCGATGAAAATATTACCAAAGAAGCCCTGGACATGATCGGGCTTCAAGAAATTACCGGGGCATTAAAAAGTACGGTGTTATTCAAACAGGACTGGCATAAAGGGGTTATTGGTATTGTTGCCTCACGTTGTATAGAACAGTATTATCGCCCGACAATCATCCTTACAGAATCCAACAACAAAGCTACGGGAAGCGCCAGATCCGTGGTGGATTTTGACATATACGAAGCCATCAGCGAATGCAGTGACCTTTTGGAGCAGTTTGGAGGGCACAAGTATGCGGCGGGATTGACCATGTCGGTAGACAATGTCCCCGCCTTTCAGAAAAAGTTCGAACAGATAGTCAGTGAACGGCTCACTGAAATCCACATGAAACCTATACTGGAAATTGACGATATACTGCAACTTGACCAGATCAACTACAAGTTTTATAATATACTAAAACAGATGGCTCCTTTTGGTCCCGGGAATCCGGAGCCCATCTTCTGTGTCAATCAGGTATATGCCGAAAACATCAAGATACTGAAGGACAAGCACCTTAAATTTGAAATAGTACAGGATGGGCAGGACACCAGACCGATCTGCATTGCCTTCTGTTTTGCCGAATATTACGAAATGCTGAACAGCAAAATGCGGTTTAATATGGCTTTCGGCATAAGGGAAAATACCTTTAGAAACACAAGCAGTCTTCAACTGTATGTTAAAGACATTAAATTCGACTGATATGATATTACGGGCAGACAACCTGGTGAAGATTTATAAAGGAAGAAAGGTAGTCAACGACATTTCGGTGAAGGTTGGACAGGGAGAGATTGTAGGACTTCTGGGACCTAACGGTGCAGGAAAGACCACTTCATTCTATATGATTGTGGGCTTGATCAAGCCCAACATGGGAAACGTTTTTCTTGACCAAGAAAACATTACTCCCCTGCCCATGTACAAGAGGGCCAAGAAGGGGCTTGGATATCTAGCACAAGAAGCATCTGTTTTCCGAAAGCTTACTGTGGAGGAGAATATCCTCGCGGTTCTGGAGATGACGCGCCTTCCCAAAAAAGAACAAAGGGAGAAAATGGAGAGCCTTTTGGAAGAATTTAGCCTCACCCACGTTCGTAAAAATCAAGGGGGAGTGCTCTCTGGAGGTGAACGGAGGCGAACCGAGATCGCCCGGGCCTTGGCGGTGGATCCCAAATTCGTCCTTCTTGACGAACCCTTTGCAGGGGTAGATCCCATTGCGGTGGAAGAGATACAAACCATCGTAGCCCAACTCAAAAACAAAAACATCGGAATACTGATTACAGACCATAATGTGAACGAAACCCTCTCCATCACAGACAGGGCCTATTTAATGTTTGAGGGCCAACTACTCAAAGCTGGAACAGCCGAAGAGCTGGCTGCGGATGAACAGGTCCGGAAGGTGTATCTTGGGAAAAATTTCGAACTGAAGAGAAAGATTTAATTATGGAAGTCATCAACACTTTTATGACTTGGTTGTTCAAGAACCGTATCAACCAAATTGACCGCTTTAAGAACAACCCTATTGATGTCCAAAAGGAAATATTTTTTGAATTGACAAAAGCGGGAAAAAAAACTGAATTTGGAAAAAAATACGGTTTTTCGGACATACAGAATTATAGACAGTTTGCCAACCAGGTACCCATACACGACTACGAGCAGATGAAACCTTATATTGAGGAGACCATGCGGGGGAAGCAAAATGTCATTTGGCCTTCCACAATCAACTGGTTTTCCAAATCATCAGGTACCACCGGAGGAAGAAGCAAGTTTATTCCCGTTTCCCAAGAGGCTTTGGAGGATTGTCATTACAAAGGCGGAAAAGATATGCTCTCCCTCTATGTTAATAATTATCCGGACACAAAGTTATTCAGGGGAAAAAGCCTCTCGATTGGGGGAAGCAGCCAGGTCAACCAATTGGACTTCAACAAGGCCAGCCAATGCGGAGATATTTCGGCGGTAATTATCCAAAACCTTCCCATGTGGGCCCAAATGGCAAGAACGCCCAGCTTGGAAATCGCTTTAATGAGCGAATGGGAGGAAAAGATTGAAAGGATGGCGCAGGAGACGCTGCACGAGAATGTCGTCAGCATGGCGGGCGTCCCCACCTGGACCATCGTGTTGCTCCAACGGATCCTGGAACTCTCTGGCAAAGACAATATTTTGGAGGTATGGCCCAATCTTGAGATATTTTTCCACGGAGCAGTAGCTTTCGGGCCTTATCGAAAATTGTTTGAGGGACTGGTACCCTCTCCCAAGATGCATTATATGGAGACCTATAATGCCTCTGAAGGTTTCTTTGGCATCCAGGACCAAAAACACTCTGAGGATCTGCTCTTGATGCTTGATTATGGGATTTTTTATGAATTTATCCCTATGGAGGAATGGGAAGAGGAGCATCCCAAGGTCGTCCCACTGGAAGCCGTGGAACTGAACCGAAATTATGCCCTTTTGATTACAACTAATGCGGGCCTCTGGCGCTATAAAATCGGTGATACGGTCAAATTTACATCCCTCTCCCCTTTTCGTATAAGGATCTCCGGAAGGACCAAACATTTTATCAACGCCTTCGGCGAAGAAGTCATCGTGGAAAATGCCGAAAAAGCCATTGCGACGGCCTGCAATGCCACCGGTGCGTCTATCACCAACTTTACAGCTGCGCCTGTTTATTTTGACCAAGAAGGAAATAAGGGAGCTCATGAATGGGTGATAGAATTCGAAGAAGCACCACCCGACAAAGAGCAGTTTGTAATGGTATTGGATGAAAGCTTGCGGGAGATCAACTCAGATTATGATGCAAAACGCTACAAAGACATGGCTCTGGTGAAGCCAAAAGTCCATTTCGCCCCCGAAGGAATATTCGAAAAATGGATGAAATCAAGAGGCAAACTCGGAGGACAAAACAAAGTCCCCAGGCTTTCCAACGATCGACTTTATATAGATGAAATTCTTGCCCTGTTTTAGAGGACAATCAGGTGTTACCGCTCATGCTCAGAAATCACGAAATTTTATTTTATAAGCGGGCTAAAACGGATAAAAAATAGCTTAACAATTTCGCAACCCATCCTTTTGACCGGACGTCAGAAAGCGCCTCAGCTTCTTCTATTCCACACCTTTAAAAAGCAAACAAAATTTATCCACATTTGCCATAATTTATCCACACATCATCATGGCGTATTTATATCTAATTGTAAAACAGTCATTTACATCACCAAAGTTGATGTCTGGATTTGTGGATAAAATAAAAATGCCTCGGCGAGGCCCTAACATTCGCTGCTATTACGGTGGATAAATCGATTAACCAAATATTATTTCTTTATGATCAATCTTGGTTTTGCTTGATCAATTTTTTTCTATAAACGTTGAAAATTCTTGATTTGGAAATAAACCCAATGTACCTACCATTTTCTACCACCGGAAGATTCCAAGCCCCAGTCCGTTCGAATTTATCCATGACTTCTTGCATGCCTTCCGACGGGTAGATATAAGCCGGGGGCTTGCTCATCAACGAACGGACCAATAGACGCTCCTGCATCTCCTTGTCGAACATGATATCCCGTATATCATCCAAGGTAACCACGCCCTGCAGAATACCCTCTTTATCTACTACCGGAAAAATATTCCTTTTGGATTGTTTTACCAGGTCACATAGATTTCTCAAATGTGCTTCAGGATCGACGGGCAATAGATCGCTTTCCATTATGCTCCTGATATTTATCAAGCCCAATACCTCTTCATCTTTGGTCTCCGGCAAATACCTTCCTTGATCCAACAATTGGCGTTTGTAAAGTGAATTTTTTTCGAAATAAGTAGTGGTAGAAAACGAAATCGCGGATACCATCATCAAAGGGATAAACAACTCGTAGCCCCCAGTAACTTCCGCAATAAGAAAGATTGCGGACAGGGGGGAATGTTGAACCCCACTCATCACCCCGCACATCGCCACCAAAGTGAAATGGGCCAAGGGAATGGGCATATACCAGCCTAAAAAATTGTTTACAAAGGCGAACAGGAAACCCGCTACCCCGCCTATAAACAACGATGGGGCAAATAAGCCGCCACTTCCACCGCTTCCAATAGTCAGGGAGGAGGCAATCGGCTTGACCAGTATGATAAGCCCTAAAAACAGGATTAGGAAATAGGGATTTTCATTTTCTGAAAAGAAGAGGCTGTTGTCCAGCAGCTCCGGCGGATTTCCATCAATCAACGATTGTAGGGTGGTATACCCCTCGCCATAAATCGGAGGAAAAACAAAAATCAATAAACCCAAAACGCCTCCGCCATAGAGAATTCTCAGCCAGGCGTTGGTTTGTTTTTTAATATGCTTCTCGGTCAGAATCAACGAGCGTATAAAGTAAATGGAAACCAATCCAGTGAAAATCCCCAACAAAATGTACAAGGGAGTGTGCGCCGCAACAAAATGATCCTGGAGCGAGAAGGTAAACATCACATCCTTTCCCAGCAACACCATTGAAGTGAGCGAACCCGTCACCGAAGCAATCAATAAAGGCACGAAAGCACCCACACTTACCTCCATCAGGATCACCTCAACCGCAAAAAGCACCGCACCAATAGGCGCGCCAAAAATGGCGGACATAGCCCCAGCCGTCCCACAGCCAATTAATAAAGCACGCTTCTTGGCATTCAGATGCATCAATAAGCCGATGTTAGAACCTATCGCAGATCCTGTCACGACTATCGGTGCCTCCAGCCCGACAGACCCGCCAAAACCCACAGTAATGGCAGAGGTGACGGCACGACTGTACATATGCATCTTCGGGATAATGCTGCCTCTTTTTGAGATGGTATAAAGAAGGTCTGGAATTCCATGACCACCCGCATCCTTAAAGAAATACTTGGCTATGGTGTACGTCAAGAGCAGGCCGATCAAGGGCAAGAAAATATACAAGATATTGGCGTACTTGATGTCAGCGCCGTCGGTAAAAAAGCCTTGAATATGGTGGACAGTCACCTTTAAGATCACTGCGGCCAGTCCTGCCACTATCCCCACGATACCACTCAGGATCAAAACGAAGTTCTTGGTCCTCAGGTGCTTCAGCCTCCATATTAAAAATCTGTTAATTAAGTCCCTGTTTGCCAAATTCCTGCTGCTTGTTTGTTATTGATACTGGTATTCGGTATCGATGGTAATAGGGTACAGAGGCTTTCCTCCTAGTCATGCTAATTTTCTGAATTTTTTGCTTCATTCCATAGGACGTCCATCTCAGCAAGAGACATTTCCTCCAACGACTTGCCAAGACTCTTTACTGCCTGCTCTAGATATCCGAAGCGATGGATAAATTTCCTATTAGTCTTCTCCAGCGCCTCTTCAGGGTTGATATCTATAAACCGCGCATAATTGATTAATGAAAAAAGTAGGTCTCCAAACTCCGCCGTAGCTTTCCCCTTATTCAATTCTTCCCCTGAAGAAACATTAAACTCTTCCTTAAACTCCTGCATCTCCTCCTCTACCTTATCCCACACCTGATGCTTCTCTTCCCAGTCAAAACCTACGCCCCTCGCCTTTTCTTGAATCCTCATCGCCTTGATCATGGCGGGCAGGGAACGAGGCACTCCTCCCAACACGGTTTTATTTCCCTTCTCTGTCAACTTGATCTTCTCCCAATTCCTTTTCACTTCCTCTTCATCCTGGACATCGGTATCACCGTAGATATGGGGATGTCGCCTGATGAGCTTCTCACACAGGCTATCGATGACCGAAGAGATGTCAAAAGCTTCTTTTTCCGCCCCAATCTTGGCGTAGAAAACAATGTGCAGCAGGATATCGCCAAGTTCTTTTTTAATTTCAACCATATCCTGTTCCAGTATGGCATCCGAAAGCTCGAAAGTCTCCTCGATGGTCAGATGACGCAGACTTTCAATGGTTTGCTTGCGGTCCCAAGGGCACCGCTCACGCAGTTCATCCATGATCGTCAATAACCTGTCAAAGGACTTTAGCTGGGATTCCCGATTGGACAATTCAAACATAAGGTATGGGAAACTATAATTAAAATGTAGACGTTTTGAAAGTATTACGTAAATTTGAGGAAATAAATTTGATATGACAACTGTATATTTGACTTTAGGTTTTATGGCGGTGTTTTTCATCTTAATGTCAGTTCGCCTGATATTTTTGAAAGACGGACAGTTCAAAGGAACCTGCGCGTCACAAAACCCTTTTCTAAATAAGGAAGGAGAGACATGCAGCTATTGTGGCAAAAGCGTTGATGCCAGCTCATCCTGTGGAAATCCTGATAATGAAGTGGATAAGGTCATGGCCAAGTTCAAATAACGACCGCTCATATTGCAATTTTTATACTTTTCACACTAATCTAATCTTTGCGTGGCATTAATTAAATCGATTTCCGGTATTCGGGGAACAATTGGAGGAAAAGTAGGTGAAGGCCTATCGCCGATAGACATCGTAAAATTCACTGCAGCATACGGCTCTTGGATGTTGGAAAGATTCCAGAATCCCAACGTCGTTATTGGGCGGGATGCGCGAATTTCAGGAGAAATGGTCTCCAAACTCGTTGCGGCCACCCTTCAAGGACTGGGCATTCATGTGATTGACCTGGGGCTCAGCACTACGCCAACCGTAGAGCTGGCGGTAACCATGGAAAACGCAGGAGGCGGCATTATCATCACCGCAAGCCATAATCCGGTCCAATGGAACGCCCTAAAACTCCTAAACAACAAAGGGGAATTTATATCAGACCTGGAAGGAAAGGATATCTTAGAGCGGGCAGAGAGTGACACCTATAAATTTGCAGAAGCAAAAAAGCTCGGTAGTTATACCCTTAACGATAGTTACATAGACAAGCATATCCAGCACGTACTGGACCTGGAATTGGTGGACAGAGATGCCATCGCTTCCAGAAATTTTAAAGTGGTCATTGATTGCGTCAATTCAACAGGAGGCATTGCGCTGCCCCGGCTGCTGCGGGCCTTGGGTGTCACAGACATTGAGGAGATGAACTGCACCCCTGACGGGTATTTTCCGCACAACCCCGAGCCGCTTCCCGAAAACCTCCGGGACATCTCGGGAAAGCTTGAAAACGGCAAATTCGACCTAGGCATTGTGGTAGACCCAGACGTGGACAGGCTTGCCTTTTTGAATGAGGATGGGACATTTTTTGGAGAAGAATACACCCTGGTAGCGGTAGCAGATTATGTTTTGGCTAATTCACCAGGCAATACCGTTTCCAATTTAAGTTCGACCCGCGCACTAAGGGATGTGACAGAAAAGAGAGCGGGGATTTACCATGCAGCCGCCGTTGGCGAGGTGAATGTGGTGGAGAAGATGAAAGAAACCGATGCAGTAATCGGAGGCGAGGGAAATGGAGGAATCATATATCCAACCTCCCATTACGGAAGGGATGCCTTGGTGGGAATTGGCCTGTTTCTGACCCATCTGGCTAAATCGGGAAAATCATGCAGCCGATTAAGGGCTACGTACCCCAACTATTATATCTCCAAAAACAAAATTGAGTTGACACATGAAATTAATGTGGATACCATTTTGGAAAAAATCAGACAAAAATACAGCAAGCATCCCATCAACGACATTGATGGGGTGAAAATAGAATTCGAAAAAGAATGGGTCCATCTGCGGAAATCCAATACAGAGCCCATTATCCGAATCTATTCGGAATCTTCCACCCAAGCCACTGCCGAACATCTGGCCAATAAAATCATGCTGGATATTAAGGAAGTAATATCTATGGGAAATTGAATTGCAAATACTAATATGAGAGTCTATTTTGACAATGCCGCTACCACAGCCTTGGACGAACGTGTGCTGGAAGCCATGCTTCCTTATATGAGAGGCCAATACGGCAATCCTTCTTCCGTGCATTCACAGGGACGGGAAGTGAGGACGGCTGTTGAGAAATCAAGAAAAAAAGTAGCTGAATTGTTAAACGCCAGCCCATCCGAGATATTTTTCACCTCTGGGGGGACAGAAGCGGATAATACAGCGCTATTTAGCGGTATTGAGAGCCATAATATCAAGCATGCCATTACTTCCCCTCTGGAGCACCATGCTGTGCTGCACCCGTTAGAGGAATGCGCCAAAAAGGGACTGATTGAGCTGAGCATCCTAGAAGTTGATGATAAAGGGGCTATCGACTTGAGCCAACTGGACCATCTGTTGAAAAGATCCGGCAAATCTTTGGTGTCCCTCATGCATGCCAACAATGAGATCGGCAATATCAATGACTTAAGGGCTATTGGAGGTCTATGTCAGGAACATGACGCTTTCTTTCATTCCGACACCGTGCAGACTATGGGGCATTATACCCATGATCTGGCCAATACCCCTGTTAATGCCATAGCTGCCGCCGGACACAAGTTCCATGGACCCAAAGGATCTGGTTTTCTGTATGTCAAAAAAGACAAAAAAATCCATCCTTATATTTTGGGGGGTGCACAAGAAAGAAATATGCGCGGCGGCACAGAGAATGTCTATGGCATTATAGGAATTGCCAAAGCCTTAGAGATAGCCTATGAAGAAATGGCAAGCCACAGGAAGCATATCGAGTCGATAAAAGCCTATTTCATGGAGATGATCAAAACGAGTATCCCAGAAGTAGAATTTAATGGACTTTCTGGCGATCTGGACAACAGTCTATATACTGTGCTGAACATAAGCCTGCCTCCTTCGGAAGACAACAGAGGGATGGTGCTTTTCAATCTCGATCTGCAAGGAATTGCCGCGTCGGGAGGATCGGCATGCAGCAGCGGCGCCACAGTGGGCTCTCACGTCCTGAGAGCTCTAAAGCATGATCCTGAGCGCGATTCTGTAAGATTTTCTTTTAGCAGGTTCAATACCAAGGAAGAAATCGATTATACCGTAGAAAAGCTAAAGGAATTATATGTAGCGGTAGCCCATTAACTTTCGGTTACCTATATTACAAGATCCCGACACCTTCGCGGCTTCCGCTTATTTCATCTGATCAGCCAGTTTCCGAAGCTTCCTGGCCAGTTTTTCTCTGGTGTGTTCGTCCTGTAACCCCTCAATACTCCTTATGCTATATTCTTTGAGCCGATCAAAACAAGGCCTCAAATCATCTTGGCTCAAAGAATTGTACCCGTGTAAAAGCTTGTTTCTAAGGATTCTCAGCTCTTTCAAATCTTCTATTTCTTCTTCAGTAAAATAGTGGAAGTGGGCAAACGATTTTAAATAATGATGAGCTTGCCCCTTCACGGGCACTTGCCCTTGCGCATGGGATATGTCTACGACCTTGTCCAAGATGATCCAAGCTTTAAGAAATGCTTCATACGCATTAACTTTGCCCACATCGGTTGTAAAAGAAGAAAGATATTTCTTGAGGTTTTTATCATAATCTTTTATGATAATTTCTGACAAAATCTGGTCGGTGACTGTTTCTGAAAAATTAAAATTCACTTTTTCAAAAGACTTTAAGACCTCCTCGGTATCCATCTTACTTACAGCCTCCAAGTAGTTGTTCAAGATGGACGTGTCTCCCAATTCCGCCGTGGACATCTCCAGATTTTTGAAATTGTTCAGGACCAGCATGGACAACTGATAACGGTCCGTTATTTCCTTTCGCCGTTTGGCTCGTTCCGCATATGCTTTTTGAAGTCTTTCCAAAGCGATTTCCCCCGCCATCACCAACCCATTGATTTCATCCAATATCGCCAACTCATCATCCGAAACCGTACCTGATACTGGCTTGTAGACCAGATCATGTTCCACTTCAGACCAGGCGTGCATCAATACCGAAGCCACTTGTATCTCAATGATTTTGTGGGCATGGAGTTCCTCCAAGACATGCTTTTTTCTCAGTCTTACCCGGTAGTGCGATGCCCAATATCCCGAAAACCGCTTATTCAATTTCGGCTTTTGGGGATCGGTGGGAAATTCCTTTTTGGATTCTACATCAAACAGCTTTTCTATTGTCTTGTTGAGCACTTTCCGGTCCGAGGGAAAATACAAGGCCACCCGGATTCCCGCAAGGTCAACAATATCGTTTTCGATATCGCTTAGGGCCTGGTACCGCTTTTTTTCGTTCCTTCTGTTAAGTTTCTCCCTCAGGCTATCCACCTTTTTGGTACGGTAGGTCACAATAGCCTTAATCCCCTTGTTGTAAATCTCCTTTTCTAAAAGATCCTTGGCAAATACAGCTAGCCGTTGGTAAAAATCAGTTTCCTGACTGTATTTTTCGATAAATGACTCAATAGCGGTCATAAGGGGTGGGATCTATCTTAAAGATGAGGGCACTCAAGTTATAATGGGATAGAAAGCAAGGGCACATGGTTATTGGAAGCCATGATCCTGGTCTTGCTTCTGTGGGCCATAGAATCCCAGAAGCCGTATTTTTTAGGCATCATGATCAGCAGATCGGCATTTATTGCTTTGACTTCCTTTTCTATCTCGGCAATGACGGCGCCGGACTCCACATTTTTATAATAATAGGATATTCCTTCCAAACCCTCATCGATTACTTTGCTGGACTCTTGAAAGCTACCTGGCTTTTCTAGGTTGCGGACTTTGGCCATTACACGAAAAACCTCCACTTCAGCTTTTAAAATAGAAGCCATTTCCCTGATCCTGTCCAATATCTTCTTTGGGACCTCATCCGGATTATCACAGGCAAAAAGGATTTTTTGTATCCCAACATAAGCCGATCCCATAGGGACAGCCAAGACGGGGTATTTTTGTTTCATCATCACTGAGGTGGTCGTGTTACCAAAAAGCTCCTGAGCTACCGATTTTGGAGCCATACCCATGATCACCATGTCTCCCGCGTATTTCAGCATCAGATTGTCCAGTTCCTCACTGACCTCCACCATCAACCCATATTCATAATCGATTATAATCCCGCATTGCTTCGAAAGCTTCTCAGCCCGCTCATGTAACAGTTCTTTATTATGTTCCTCCAGGCTGCGCATACTGGATGCGGAAAGCCGGGCATTGGAGGCATGAACAGGAAAGCTGTAGGAATTAAACAAAATAATCCGCGCATTCAAATCCTTGGCTGCTGAACAGGCATACTCCAAGGCATTTTCCGCTTCCGGAGAGAAATCAGTAGGAACTATAAAGGTTTTCATAAGTCGATTAGGTTTTGAAGGACATACCCTAAGGTGCTCTTCTCCGTTCTACAATTTAAATTTAATTTTGCTCCAGACCAAATTTCCCCGCCAAGAGACTGTAGGAACGCAATGCTGCTTGCTCGTCCGTCATTATGTCATGAACGCCAATTGCGCTGAGGACAGTCACTTCTAACCGGCGGAAGGTCCAACATTTTCCGGATAGGATTATAGGTATTACAGGCTCCCTGCGGAGCGGTAAATCGGCCAAACACACTTCAAGTTCGACTGGGCAAGGGCAGAACCGCTCCAAATACCCGAACCCAGAGGGTGCATCTCTGGGAGATCCTCAAAGGTATAAATCGGTGCCTGCGAAAAAAGATGGTTGTCCGACAAGCTATTCTCCAAGCAGGGCACCTGTTTGTTTCTGCCCTGTTGAGCTGCAAAGTCTACCGCAGGTCCGGTGGTAGGCCTGCCGGCACCCCAGCCGTTCGGAGCGAAATGCTGGTCATCAAAGGTGCAAGATACTTCAGCATTCTTGGAGGCACTGTAAGGTTTAATGCGCAAAGAACCGGAGCCAACCTTTATCGGATCGCTCACGGTGGCTAGCGCTACTATCGATAAGTCCATACCGATAGAACAATTATGGGACAAATTGGTTTGGATTTCCCGCTTCAAAAAACCTGATTTAAATCACCAATCTCAGCACCTCTACTTCACCTAATTTGTGGAGCAGCTGTTTGACCTCTTTGTGGGAGTTGACATTAAATCTGGCCTGGGTGTGTTTATGTCCTACACGAATGCTGAAAGCCGATGGAGGCAGTGCTTTAAATGTCTCTTCGTCTGTCCAATGATCTCCTATAGCCAGAATAAAGTCATAGCTCTCTTCAGCAATAAAATCCATGGCAGCTTTACTCTTATTGATTCCTGGACCTTTGATTTCCAAGAAAAGGTTTCCTTCCAGCACCTGGAGGTTATTGCCATGAGCGATGTATTTGAAATGGCAAAACATCTCCCGCATCCTCAAGTCCCGTAACCCATTTTCTGCCTTTCGGCAATGCCATACCAAGGAATTGTTTTTTTCTTCCACGAAGGCACCGGGAGTCCGCAGCACATAATAATCCATCACATGTCTAATATTGGGCTTCCAACTGTTGTCAATCGCCATCATGGGCTTCCAACTTTCCCCCTTATCTTTTCTTTTCACCCATAGTCCGTGCTCAGCCATCAAATTTACCGGATCATGCTCAAACCATTTTCCCAAAGTCTCCCGATCTCGGCCACTGATGATGACCACCAAGGCCTTTTTGGCAAGTTGCCTGATTGTAGATTTCAGTTCCCAATCCGGAAAAGCATCTTCCGGCCGGGATTGGTACCCCACCAAGGTACCATCATAATCCAGAAAAACGATGGGCTTAGCGGCGGCATTGAACTTGCCCTGTAATCTTTCAAAATCCATGGCATCTAATGCCCTCGACCTCAGCTCAATCTGCTTTCTTTTCACATCACCAAGGCGATCCATGAAAACCTTTACCCACTGAAAAACATCATATTTCCTAAGACTATCCTGCATAGCACTCATATGCCTTACCTGATCTTCTGCCTCCATGGTAAGGGCTTGTCCTATGGCAGCAGCCACTTCCTGAACGTCATTGGGATTGACCAAAATGGCATCCTGCAATTCCTTGCTAGCTCCAGCCATTTCGGACAGGATCAACACCCCCTGCTTATCCCCCTTACTTGCCACATACTCTTTGCAAACCAGGTTCATCCCATCCCGCAGGGGTGTCACCAAGCCTACATCTGCCATACTATAAAAGGCACTCAACTCTTCCAGCGGAAAACTCCGATAAAAATAATGGATAGGAACCCAATTAAAGGTGGAGTAATTACTGTTAATCCTTCCCACCAAAGTGTCGATTTCCTCCTTCAGTTCTGCATATTCTTTCACCTGCTCCCGCGAAGGTACCACGATCATGATCAGGGAGACTTTTTCCCATTGATCCCTATTCTCCTGCAAAAACAGATCAAATGCTTTAAGACGCTGGAGGATCCCTTTCGAATAATCCAAGCGGTCTATGGAGAGCAACAGTTTTTGATTTCCCAGCACGGATTTGTATTGAGCGATAATTTTTTGGGTATCGGGGTGTTTCGCGGATGCCGCATATTTCTCGTAGTCAATGCCCATCGGAAACGCATCCACATTCACGAGATGACCTTCTCCACGTATATATCCTTTTTCGTTGGAATAGCCAAGAACCCGGCTCACAGCGCTCATAAAATGCCGCATGTCGTCATAGGTATGGAAGCCTACCAAATCGGCCCCACACATCCCGGCCAACAATTCCTCACGCCAAGGTAGCATCCGGAAAATTTCATAAGAAGGAAAAGGAATATGCTGAAAAAAGGCTATTGTAGCATTGGGCAAGGCCTTTTTGACCATCTGGGGCAACAACAACAAGTGATAATCATGAATCCAAATGGTATCTTCGGGATCCGCCTGTTCCAGTATCGCCTCGCAAAATTTTTCGTTCACCTCTACATAAGCATCCCAAAATGTGTTGTCATAAGAAATGTGTTGGGGAAAATAATGAAATGCCGGCCATAATACACCATTGCTGAAGCCTTCGTAAAAATGTTCAATCTGCTGTCGGTCCAGAAATACAGGACACATCTTTTTTTCTTCAAGCTGCCCTACCGTAAGCTCCTGCTCATCCAGCTCGGTGATTTCCGTCCCGGGCCATCCTATCCAGATATTATCTTTTTGTGAAAATATACATCCCAAGCCGGTTGCCAAGCCACCGGAACTGGCCTTAAATACTACCTCTCCATTCTTTCTCTCTGCACTTAATGGCAATCTGTTAGATACAATAATCGTTTTTCCCATAACTTATCCTGCATTCCTATCGATAAAAAATCCTAATCCGGGATATTTTTATTCAAACTAAATTTCCTAAATAACGCCCCTGTTTTTCTTGCTGTATTCATATAATATACATCTATAATGCCATTTCAACGGAGGCTATCTAGGCGGGAAACGAGGGATAAAAAGGTACAAGTGGCTCTTACTGCCCATTAGGGCTTGTAACTTCTTCTCCCCAATCTGTCTCTTAAAAGTGACATTCAAAGCCTAAACGTCCGGGCAGTCTGCTGGCGGTTTTGAAGCTTGAGTGGTAGCGAATTTTAAGGTCTGATAATTGTTTAGAAAGCATCATGATTCAAATAGGATACCATGCCTCTCATGAACAGTTCCCGCCATCCGAACTGCTCTCCCTCGTTGTTAAAGCGGAATCCGCAGGATTTCATTTTGCCGTTGCCTCCGATCATTTCTACCCTTGGAACGAAGCCCAGGGACAGTCCGGTTTTGTCTGGTCTTGGCTGGGTGCAGCTTTATCCCGCACCTCCATTCCTATGGGCGTCGTCAATTGTCCCTGTCATCGTTACCATCCCGTGATCATCGCGCAGGCCGTCGCCACCTTATTGGAAATGTTTCCCGATAGATTTTGGATGGCAGCAGGCAGCGGGCAACTGCTCAATGAAGGGGTTATCGGATCGCACTGGCCTTCAAAGGCGCGGCGGAACGAAAAATTGGGGGAGGCCGTACAGGTAATGCGTGCCCTATGGCGGGGCGAAGAAGTCAACCACCGCGGGCATTTTGATGTTCAGGAGGCGCGGCTATACACCAGATCCAGCTCCATCCCGCACCTCCTCGCAGCGGCCATCACTCCTCAGACTGCCCAATGGGCCGCATCATGGGCCGACGAACTGATTACTGTCTCTCAACCCATGCAGCAGTTAGAAGAAGTGGTGAAGGCCTGGAAAAATACCGAAGGCAGAGAAAAACCAATGACCATAAAATGGCAGGTTTCTTATGATCAAGATGAAGTAGAGGCAAGAAAAGGCGCCCATACACAGTGGAAAACCAACGTTTTCGGAAGCGACCTCTCTTCACAATTAAGAACCCCACTACAGTTTGAAATGGCCGCTGCCCATGTGACTCCAGAGGAAATGTCGGAATATGTATTTATTTCCAATGATCCGGCAAAATACATTCAAACGATCAAGACCTTCTACCAGATGGGCTTTGAAAAAATAGATATCCATAACGTGAACACTAAGCAGGAAGCATTTATTGACTTCATCGGAAAAGAAGTTTTGCCTCAGCTATAACCATCACTGACGATTGCTACAGAGTTCTCTAACCTATAATCTTTCTGCTTTTAATATTTTGGCGCATTCCACGACCAAAATTTTAGCATAATCTTCCCTTATCTCATCAGGTTCCTGACTGGTACTGGTAATCTTTCCGGAAAAAACTACTTCCCCATTTACAACAATGGAACCGAAAGCATAAAGATCATAAATGTTTTGTTCCGGAATAGGGGAAGCGTAACCCGTGAGACTGAGTCCAATTTTGGTATTAAACACATCACAGACTTTCAACGCCATCCTTTGGGAAATGTCCAAGGCGACGCCATTGCAGGGATCACAGATTTCGAAGGGGATCTCCAGGTGGCGTGCCTTCTGTTGGCAACTATAGGTGGTGATTCCCCCCTCAAAAAAAAGCCCGGCTTCCTTCTCTGAACTAAATAAGATCTGAAGAAAACCCGAAGAAACACTTTCTGCTACCGAAACGGTTAATTGGTGGTCAAAACAAAACTGTTTGATGATGTCCAAAGCGGTACTCACTGCCTTATCGCTAACAATGTTTGCGTTTTCGTCCTCAGGTGAAATCATATAGGTACAATTAAAGCGAAATAAAAAATTCTTTTCAATGACTGTGAGAGATGCTGTCAGATAAAGTATCCGTGATTTGAAGCTGTCTTACTTCGCCTTTCTCCCAGGCGTTAGCCAGAGGATCTACTTCAGGCATGGGTATGTCCTCCCGTTGCTTTCTTTTTTCTGCTGTAGACATATTGAAATTTTTATCCCTTTCTTCCAACAGTTCGGGATGGAGCTGGCCATCCTCTGTAAAGCCCATCATGATCAAGGGCGGCCCGACAGGCAGTTCCAGATCCCTATCGGTATGCCAGGTATGGATAGTTTTTCCATAAGTGGAAACCAGCTTTTCCATTAAAACATATTCTACTTGGTCAGGAATCCCTGGAGCGATAAGTGTCCCCGACTTTACCTCATAGTGATGAGAATGCCAAAGCTTCTTTTCCTCATCCGGCAAGCGCTTAAACAACCGTTCAGAAACGATGTATTCGATGCCCATAATTTTTGCGTCATCCCCATTGCCATCAAAAATAATAGCTTGGTACAAGTCTTCATTGAGTTGGGTGGCATAATGGTGCGCCTCCATTTGTCCCTCCATATTGCCGCCATAAAAGTGGAAGCCATTGAGATAGACGTTCAGCTTTTGCAAGGGTGACTTGTCCTGTAGTAAATCCGCACCAACACCGAGAATCTCTGACTCCGCCGTTTTATCCTTTCCCGGAGAGGCTACGTTCGATGGACTATTGTTCCCACCGCAGCCCCAAGAGAAGGCCAAAGCAATCACTAATACAGGCAGCATTTTCATCGTTGATCAATTTAAATTAAGCCTCCTCAATGATGGCCATAATCATCTTAATATCTATTTCTTTTTCACGGTTGAAATTCTCCTCTAGAAGACTTCTGATTTCCACCATTTGAAGTTTGGGAGCAAGCGAAAACAGCCACTCATAAGCAGCTTGGTTGTAATGAGAGATCTTTATTACGAGGTTTCCGATGGCAAAATCATTGATGAAATTTTTGCCTATCAAGGTTAAACTGCGGCACTCCTCCAACATGATATCGGTAATACGGTTGTTTTTACCGGAAATAGGAAGATCCAGCAGCACAAAAACTTGTTGCAAGTTGTCTATTTGGTCACCTTTGTTGCGCTGGTATTGGGTGATGATGCGTTTTGTATGATCTGTAAAAGCAGCATCCTGCAAGACCACCAATTCCTCCAGCAAACGCATCTCACCCTGATAAAGCTCCATGAGTTTTGTCATAAAAAGCTCATGGAGCTTAGAAGTGTTTAGCTTATCGATCCCCTCAGGGGAAGGGTGTTCTTCAAATATCATTGCTGGGGAAGGATAAATTGTTGTTCTGAGCTATACCGGGTTCAGGATCAAAATCCAACTGGTGGAGATCCTTCGGCGGGTTGATCTCCTCTTCAATCCCCTCGACTAGGTACCCATATTCCCGTTTTTTATGCTCTGCTATAAATGTGATTGTTCTTTCCATATAAATTCAAGTAAAATCTCTTCTAAAAAGTAATCTTCAACATCTTTTTTAGATATTATTTAGTGTATCCGGATCATCCACCTCAGGAGCGGGTTTTTTTTCGGGCAGTTCTTCTTCATCGGGGTCTGGAATGTCCCGCTGCGGAAAATCCCGTCCGGGATCAATTTCCCGTTCTCCAGGGGGAAATATTTCCTCTCGGCCAGGCTTTTCGATTTCCGGTGGCGTATCAGGAAAAGGCTTATCAGGACTAGAAGTACTAAAGTCAGTAAATCCTATAGCCTCTTTTTTGCTTTCTGAGGGGGCAACAAAATGTTCCTTTTTCTGATAAACTACCTTAGGCTCCTTTAATGTTCTTTTTCTTCTTCCTTTTGCCGGGTGATATTGGGGAAGTTGCGAAGCATAGTGATCTTTGGCTAGTTTACTTTCAATTTCCTGGAAGATTGCGGGTGATTTGTTCATAGTAACTGTCTTTTTGTTAGTGGTATGACCTTGTAACCAACTAAAAACAGTCCAATTTTTTAGACATATCCTACAAAATTAAACAAGAGGCATCCCGGCAATTATAATCGCTATAAAACTGCCTTCCCCCAGCAAAACAAATGTTCTATTACTCAAATTATTCATCCCCAAAATAAACCGCTTCCTAAAGCATTATTCTTTTTGTATCCATAACTAAACAATATGTTGCCTCCTCTCAACAGGGCAACGGCACTTTGACAATAAGCTTAGGGTTTGTTATTACCTTCTACCAATAGGCTTGGCGGATCGTTTTTATCGACGTCATCTTCTTCCTCTCTGTTGATGTACAAGGCTCGTGTAGGCACGGCGACGGTGATTCCTCTTTCCTCGAATTCCTCATGAATCCTAAGATTAATCGCCTGCTGTATGTCCATATAGAGCGTGTAGTCTCCGGATTCCACGTAATAAACCACCTCAAAATCAAGCCCCGAGTCGGTATAAGCAAAAAAGTGCGCTCTATCTAACGTGACTGGCTTCTGTTCGTTGACGATATTTTTCAACAAATCCGGGATTTCCTTCAATTGTTCATGGGTGGATTCATAGCTCGTCCGGATCTTAAATACAATACGCCGACGCTCCATTTTTTTGAAGTTATGGATTCGTGAATTGGTGAGATCACTGTTGGAGAAAACCAGCTGTTCCCCGGAAAGTGTCTTGATGCGGGTGGTTTTGAGACCTACATATTCAATTACCCCATTCTTATCGTCGATTACAACAAAGTCCCCCACCTCAAAAGGTTTATCAAAAAATATCACGAAATAATTGAAGATGTCCCCTACGATATTTTGCGCGGCAAGCGCAATGGCGATCCCTCCTATACCCAAGCTGGCGATTATCGCTGTCACATCTTGTCCCCAATTGTCCAGCAGGAACAGGATACCGATGGTCCAGATGAACACATTGATAATGACCATAATGCCATACAACTGTTTCACTTTCTCCTCGCCACCACTCTGATGTCGGACATAGTTGGTCAATAACATCAATATGGTGGAGGAAATAAATCGGAGAACCAGGATGGTGACGATAATGGTGGTGAGAAAGCCAATGATATTGGTCAATCTCGGTGATAGGTTCAAGAGCCGAATTGACCACGATACCAACATGATATACATGGCAGGAACCCCAAACCGATCCACAGAGTCCACAATATAGTCATCGATTCTAGAGGCAGTCTTGGAAGTTATCTTCTTGATTTTATATAAAACAGGCCCCTTCAATAGCTTTATGATAAAAATACCCAGCAGTATACCGCCAAAAACAAACAAATAGTCATAGAAGGTATTGTTCCAAAAAGATCTTTCTAACACTTTGTTCATGAGTTAGGGATTTATAGTGATAATAAAACGTCAACCCCGCCAACAGCGGAGCCCAATAACCCAATGAAACCGCCAAAACCAAGCCATTCTACGGTTTTAACCGATCAAAGAGGCGCATCAGGCATTTATAATGAGGAAAAATTCTGGAAGAAGGGTAATTTCCGCCCACTGATCTGAGGGGCCTTTCCCCTTAAAAATCTCATCATCTATATGAAGAGGCTGGCTGCTTCGGACTCCTACCTTTCGTGCTTTTACCGGGTGAAACAGATTGTTGTAATTGTCGCCGCTTTGCTTCAAAAAATCCTCTAACCGCGCCTTTTCATCCTCCTTAATCAGGACCACATCTAAGAATTCATCCCCGTGGCGGACCTCCGGCGCCAATTGCAACTGTGGCCCTATCGATTGGGTATTCATCACCTCCACCCACAGGTAGGATCCTGAATGATCCACGCCATCCAGAATAACCTGAAAATATTCGGGCTGAAGTTCTTGGACCGCAAGGGTAAGTTTTTCCAATCCCGATTTTACCTTATCTCCATTACCGGCAGGTTGCTTCTTCTTGTCCTTCTTATTAGCCTTCACCTCCTTCAGTACATTGGCAAAAAGGCCCCAGCCAACCGACTCCAGAAACTCCTGCCGTTCTCCGTCTACTGCAACGGACCCGACAGTGAATTTCCTAAAATCCCGTTTGTCCCAGCTATTGACAATAGCACTTAGCGCAGTATCTACGTCTAAACTTTCTGCTATATTATTCGCATTTCCACAGGGAAGCAGCGCAACAGGTACGTTCCTATGGATAATTTTCTTTGCTATCTTCTCTATGGTTCCATCCCCTCCTGCAATGAGGATAAAATCGCAGGGTTCTTCCAAAGCGTTTTTGTAATCATCCTCTTTGGTATCTTTGGCCAAAACCTCAGCCCCCCTTTTTTCCAATCTTTTGACGAGGTCCTCCACCGGCAAGGGATTCCCTCCCGCTTGGGCATTATACATCAGGGTTATTTTCATAAAAACTCGATCATGTTAATGGATATGCTTGGTTTTTGTTTGGTTTTAACGGAAACAAATAATTTCATTATGAAAATTTTAATATCAAATGACGACGGCATCTACAGCCCCGGGATCCTCGCCCTCGCCGAAGTCGCTTCCGGATTCGGCGATGTAAGGATAGTCGCCCCTGATGTAGAACAATCCTCGATGGGGCATGCCATTACAGCCTCAAGACCCCTAACCTACCGCAAAACTAAAATTAAAGACTTTGAAGCGTACCGGGTCAATGGAACTCCCGCTGACTGTGTATCATTGGGATGCTTTCACTCCGAGAAGGTGGATCTTGTATTGTCAGGTGTCAACTTAGGAACCAATCTTGGAAATTCCATGTGGCATTCGGGTACCCTTGCAGCAGCCAAGCAAGCCGCCCTCCTCGGAATAAAAGGCATTGCTTTTAGTACGCCCAGCTCCAGGGAAGAGATAGATTTCGGCCCCATTAAGCCTTACATTCATAGGGTTTTAGAGTTTTTGATAAAAGAGGAAAGCCCTTCCTTAGTCAATGTTAACTTACCCCCCCGTCCCCAAGGTATACGCTGGGCCCGACAGTCCGTCCGCCATTATGATGGGTTGGTCAAACCTTCCCATGATCCTATGGGGCGGGAACATTTTTGGTTTACTGTCATCCCCATAGAAGAGACAGAAAAGGACACTGACCGCTGGGCGATGGAAAACGGAATGGTCTCTCTTACTCCCCTGCGCTTGGACCTGACGGACGAGGAGGCACTGGAACGGATGCTGCAAAAGGATGTTTTCCCCTTAACCAAAGAAACGGACGCCTCTTAATGAAGCGGCTCGCAATGATTAGACCGTGGCCAAAAGAACCGGCAGACTATGAAAATAGTCTGCCGATCCGGTTCCTGCTCCATTCGCTAATCCGGTGTGAACGCTCCGTTCAGTAACCACCCATAATAAAGGCAGAAAGGCTGCTATTGACAGAGGTTTCTTCCCCCACCTTCTTTTCTTGTTACTTTTTATAAACACAGTGTTTCGGACATTCCCCGCCTTGGGTCTTACTGGTTCCTCCTGTTGCCCTGTTGGTCAAAGGTAACAGTGGTTTCCCCGTCGTCAAATGTCAGTTCATAATAGGTAGTGCCGCCTTCAGAAAACTCCCGGCTATTCGACAGTCGTTTTGTCCTAAGCGTTTCATCATTCCTGATTTTATCAGAGACAGCTTGCGGAAGTTTACCCATCACTTCGCTGTTCTCATTTCCCACCTCCACAGTGTCTCCTCTTACTGCATTGTTATCCGGGATACCCTCCGCGGGGACTCCGCGGCTGTTAAATTCCTCTTTTATAGAAGAAGTGTCACGCCGGTCCATCATTGCATTATCATCTGTGTTTTTTACTGTATTTGTTTCACAGGAGCTTAAAGCAAACACTCCTGCCAAACTGATTAAACAAATGAAATTTTTCATGGTTTGTTTTGTTAGGTTTGACCATTTGAATTTCAAATTGTATGCCTATTGTAATGGCATGTATGAGGGTATCTGTTAAAAGCTACCCTGCCAGCAGGGACGTATCATTGGCTGCTACTGTCAGATTAGCTCGCCTTCCCCTTGTGATCCCAATGGTCTTTGATGACTTTCCCCTCCTCGTCGACTACCAATCTTCGGGCATATCTTTCACCTTTAACCTGCCCATTTTCATCCCGCTTTCCTAAGAACAACAAGATCGGCATTCCCTCAGTGTCCGTCTTGAAGGAGAGGTCATACTTTTTGAATTTAAGATCCACCATGGTAGAGGGGGCATATATCTTGTTTAATATCTTGAGTAATGGACTGCCTAATTGAGTTATCATAGCTGTTTCAATTTGGTAATATGATAAAAAAACCTCCACATTTTATGCCTTTTTGAGGAGCATGAAAGGAGTAACAATAGATGCATTCACGACACCCGCCTGCGATGTATCAGTGGATGTGTTCAGATAGCGCAAAGACATCAGTTCATTCCTGCTGAATAAAATAAGAGCAGCGATGAACAGGAGATCCAACATTAAAAGGGAAAATCAGACATAACCTTACTCACCAGCATTTATTAAAACAACAGGGTTAATGGGTACAAATAAAATTGTCGTTATTACAGGGGGAAGTTCTGGAATCGGAAAAGCCATAGTCGAACAACTCGGACAACAAAACTACATCGTTATCAATGCAGATATATGCGCCCCGGATGCCGGCGACAAGGCCCATTATGTGCCGTGCGACATAACGAAGGGCAGCGACATTGACCACCTTTATCGCCTTGTTTTGGATAATTATGGAATACCTGACATACTAATTTCAAATGCCGGACAAGGAATCCATGAAAAAATAACGGAAGGTGATCCGCAAAAATGGGCTAAAGTGATTGATATCAACTTGATGGGTGCTTTGCGCTTCGTACGGGCATTTTTGCCTGATATGCTCAAAAAGGAAACTGGAACAGTCCTTTTCATCTCTTCGACCGCCGCCAAACAACCTTACGCCTATGGCGGGATTTATTCCGCATCCAAAGCTGCACTGAATATGGTGGCCAAAACCCTACAACTTGAGGTCGCCTCTAAACTGCGAGTGGGTTTGATTTCTCCAGGGGTAGTGGACACGCCATTTTTCAAAAACATGATCAGCGGCCACCATACCGTGACAGATATCGGCTGGGGAAGCGTTTCTCCCCAGCAAATAGCAGAAATCATTTCCCATACATTGCTTTTACCCCCTTCCGTCAATCTGCCTGAAATAACAGTCACACCCACGGCTCAACCTGGTTGCTTCCTACGCAGTAGGGCTTTTTCCACTGTATGAGGCACTATTTACCCCATAATGTGGATTAAAACTTCCTAAATCCCCAAGAGCAGGTGCTTCATCTTTGATTTCTCCAAATGGAATACAAATTGTAACTATCCCTGACCGACACCAACTACACGAACCATGAGAAAAATCCTTATATCGGGGGGGGGCCGGATTTATTGGCTCCCATCTTTGCGACGAACTTTTAAAACACGGTTACTCCATCACCGTTCTCGACAACCTTTCCGAACAGGTTCATGGAAAGGACAGCCTTCGGCCAGATTACCTCAATGATCAAATAAAACTCGTAAAAGGAGACATCCGTGACGCAGCCCTTGTCGAAGAGCTGGTCAAAGAGGCGGAAGCTATTTTTCATTTTGCCGCTTTGGTGGGCGTAGGCCAATCCATGTATGAAATTAAAGAATACACCGATGTCAACAATGTCGGCACAGCCAACCTTTTGGAAGCTATCATCAAACACCCGGTCAAAAAACTGGTCGTAGCATCCAGTATGAGCCTCTATGGCGAGGGGCTGTATCAGGATTCATCCGGCAAAAAGTACCATTCGGTCTCCCGGCCCATTGATCAATTAAAAAACAATGATTGGGAAGTCTATAATGAGGAGGGCCATCTACTCGAACCTATTCCTACCGATGAATCCAAAAGTCCAAATCTTTCCTCAGTGTATGCTTTGTCCAAATATGATCAGGAGCAACTTTGCCTCCTGACCTGTAAAGCCTACAACATTCCCGTAACAGCCTTGCGCTTTTTCAATGTCTATGGAACGAGGCAATCCCTGTCCAATCCTTACACGGGGGTGATGGCTATATTCTCCTCCCGCTTATTAAACAACCGCCCACCGCTGATCTTTGAAGACGGCAACCAGCAGAGAGATTTTGTCCATGTAAAAGATATCGCCAGAGCCTGCCGCCTGGCCCTGGAAGTGCCTGCCTCCAACCAGCAAGTGTTCAATATCGGTAGCGGTGAGCACTACACCATCAGTTCCCTAGCCCTGATCTTGGCCAAAACCATGGGCAAGGAGGGCATCGAACCTGAAATCACGGGCGAGTATAGAGTTGGCGACATCCGTCACTGTTTTGCTGATATCTCCAAAGCGGAAACGATTTTGGGCTATACCCCCCAGATCTCCTTAGAGACAGGCATGCAGGAACTTGCGGAATGGCTGGAATCCCAATTGGCCGTTGACCACGTGGAAAAAGCCAAGGCTGAACTTGCTTCCAGAGGCCTCACTGTCTAAACCGAACAACATGATGAAAAAAATCCAACAAAAAGAGCAATATAACAAGGGGACAAGCAGCGATGGAAAAGTACTGGGGATCCTCCAATGGTTTCACGTCGGGGAATATGAAAGGGTTGAGGACACCCTCCGGGATTTGAAGACGCTGGGGATTACCCATCTGCGGACAGGTATCTCTTGGGCTGACTATTACACCAAGGAGGGGCCTGATTGGTATGATTGGCTTCTTCCCAAACTGGCGGGAGAAGTCCAAATCCTTCCCTGCTTTTTATACACGCCTCCTTCCATCGGAATCGAGCATAAAACATCCTCACCTCCCAAGGGGCCAAAAAAATATGCCGACTTCTTAGATGTTTTTATCACCAAATATGGCCAACATTTCGATTGGGTGGAGCTTTGGAATGAACCCAACAATAGGAGTGAATATGATTATACCCTGGACTCCAACTGGGACATCTTTTCGGAGATGATCATATTCGCCGCCTATTGGGCAAAAAAATTGGGCAAAAAGGTTGCATTAGGCGGAATGAGTCCCGTTGACTGCAACTGGCTTGATTTCATGGCACAGAAAAACGTTTTGGACAACGTCGACGCTGTAGGGATCCATGGCTTTCCAGGAACCTTCGATCCCCATTTCCGGCCATGGGACGACCAGATTGATGCGGTAAGAAAGGTTTTGGATGACCATCACCTCCAAACCGAGATATGGGTAACTGAAGCAGGTTTTTCCACTTGGCAGCATGATGAAAAACAACAGCTTCAGGAATTTATCAAAGCAGCCAACTGCTCCGCTGATAGGGTGTACTGGTATTCCTTGTATGACCTCAGCCCCTCTCTTCCTACCGTAGACGGCTTCCATATGGACGACCGGGAGTATTTTTTCGGCTTAAAATCCCATCATGGCAAGCCTAAGCTTCTTTTTCGGATGCTGGAGATGCTGGATCCCTTGGCTCTCACCCAGATCGACTGGTGGGGCAGCAAAGAAAACAGGAAGAAACAAAACGCACTTGGTCCTTCCTATGTGCTGATCACTGGAGGTGCAGGATTTATCGGGGTCAACCTTGCCAACCACCTACTGAATCAAGGACATAAGGTGATCATCTATGATAACCTCTCCAGACTTGGGGTAGAAAAAAACCTTGAATGGCTCCTTTCGGAGCACGACAGAGATAATATCTGGGTAGAGGTGGCGGATGTCAGAAACAGTTACCGCCTCAAGAATGCAGTCGAACATGCCAAAATGGTTTTCCATTTAGCTGCCCAGGTCGCAGTAACCACCAGTTTGGATGACCCCAACCTTGATTTCGAAGTCAACATACAAGGTACCTTCAACTTGCTGGAGGTTATAAGGACTTCCGCTCACCAGCCCCCGCTGATCTTCACCTCCACTAACAAAGTCTATGGGGATCTTCCCAATCTGGCGTTTGAACACACGGAAACCCGCTACTATCCGATAAACAGCCACATCAAACAAAATGGCATCAGTGAGAGTCAACCCCTCAATTTCCACAGCCCTTACGGCAGTTCGAAAGGAGCCGCCGACCAATATGTATTGGATTATGCCCGTTCCTACAATCTTAAGGCTGTCGTGTTCAGAATGAGTTGTATCTATGGCCCACACCAGTTCGGCACCGAAGACCAAGGGTGGGTGGCGCATTTTCTTATACAGGCCATCAAAGGCAGCCCGATCCATATCTATGGGGACGGCAAGCAGGTAAGGGACATCCTCTATGTGGAAGATCTGCTCAAGGCATTCTTGGCAGCTTGGAATAACATGGATAAGATAAGCGGCCAGGTCTTCAACATCGGGGGAGGCGTAGAGAATGCCATCAGCCTTCTCGAACTTCTTAACCTGATTGAGATCAAGCATAAGTTAAAGATAGATTTTGAATTCGGCGGAGCCAGGACAGGCGACCAGGTGTATTACGTTTCCGATACGGGGGGTTTCAAGCAGGCCGTAGGATGGGCTCCCGCTGTCCCGATCAAGGAAGGTTTGGATCGCATTTTTGAATGGCTGTGCAAGCAGCATCGCCCCAACCCAAATAATGAAAAACTAAACGACAATTTGGTACATGAATATATCTCACGCACAGCTGGGAACGGCGCAAGTAAACACTGACACCTCTTTATATAAAATTGCAGTCATAGAACAACCCCGGACAATCACTTTTGCCAAACAATCTAAAAGCTGCGGCCACGACGAGCTGCTGGTGAGGATGGAAGGTGTGGGCTTGTGTGCCTCTAACGTTCCTGTATGGGAAGGTCGGGAGTGGTTTCAATATCCTCTCCAACCTGGCACACCGGGACACGAGGGATGGGGAACCATTGAAGAAAAAGGACAGGGGGTCGTCGATTTTCAAATAGGCCAACGAGTAGCCATACTTCAAGGAAACGCCTTCTCAGAATACCTGACTGTACCTGCCAAAGCTGCCGTCGCAATTCCTGCGGAACTCGATGGAATACCCTTTCCTGGGGAACCCTTAGGTTGTCTGCTAAACATTTTTAGAAGGGCTGATATTCAGAAAGGACAAACAGTAGCCGTCATTGGATTGGGCTTTTTGGGATTGGGACTTATCCGCCTATGCAAGGAGAAAGGGGCAAAAGTATTGGCCTTGTCTCGCCGGGATTCTTCCCTAGAATTTGCTGCCCGTGATGCAGATTTATGCATAAAAATGGTCGACCATTACCGAATCGTCCAAAACATACAAGAGCACACCGAAGGGAAAGGATGTGAACGGGTGATAGAATGTACCGGCAAGCAATGGCCGCTGGATCTGGCTACCGACATCATCGGGGATTATGGCAAGTTGATCATTGCTGGCTATCATCAAGATGGTCTCAGAAACATCAATATGCAAAAATGGAATTGGAAAGCCCTTGATGTTATCAATGCCCATGAACGGGATGCAAGTAGATACAAAGAAGGTATAGTAGCCGCTATTGAAGCCGTAAAAGAGGGATTGATCAATCCCAAAGACTTGCTTACCCACGAATTTTCTTTTGGTAGGCTGGGAGAAGCACTGGAACTTCTTAGGGAATGTCCTGAAGGTTTTATCAAAGGGTACGTCAAATTTTAATTGAATTTTTAACCGTCGAAGTAACAATGATTGAAACCGAAAAAGAAATGCTGCCTAAGTTGGGATTTTTAGGTGTAGGATGGATTGGCAAAAACAGATTAGAAGCACTCACCACGGAAAGGTTGACGTCAGATATTTCCATTTATGACCCCCATCGCCCCTCCGTGGAGGACACCTTAAAAGCAGTCCCGTCGGCTAAAGTAAATGAAAATTTTATGGAACTGCTGCAATCGGATGTGGATGGAGTAGTCATTGCCACCCCCAGTGCTTTACATTCCAAGCAGACCATTCAAGCCTTAGAACAAGGAAAAGCGGTCTTTTGCCAAAAACCGCTAGGCCGAGACCTTTCCGAAACCAAAGCCGTAATTCATGCCGCACAGCAGGCGGACAAGCTATTGGCCGTGGATTACTCCTACCGGTATACAAAAGGCATTGCCGCTATTAAAGAGTTGCTGGAGCAGGAAGCATTGGGGAAGATATTTGCGGTGGAGGCTGTATTTCACAATGCTTACGGCCCGGATAAAGCGTGGTTTTATGACCCCGGTCTCTCTGGGGGCGGCTGCTTGATAGACTTGGGCTCACATTTGGTCGACTTATTATTCTATCTCTTTAAAGCACCCTCCATAGACGTTCGTTATGCCAACTTGCTCGCCCAGGGAAGGCCGCTGGTAAGACGTGGCGAGCGGGTGGAAGATTTTGCCGAAGCGCAGCTAAAGACTTCAACGGGAATCAGTATCCACTTGGCTTGTAGCTGGAAATTGGCTGTGGGTAGAGATGCTGATATTTCGTTGAAAATATTCGGTACAGAAGGAGGTGCTTCCTTTCACAACGTCAACGGTTCCTTCTATGATTTCCAAGCCGATGTTTTTACCCAAAACAACCAACGAACAGTAGTCTCCCCTCCGGATGACTGGGGAGGCAAGGCCATTCAACATTGGGCCAGGAAGCTGGCTAAAGGGAATCAGTTTGACCAAGAAAACTACGAATTGATCAAGTCAGCCGCCTTGTTAGAAGAAATTTACAAGTTCACGGGAATATAGAGAAACTGGATTAGCCCACTACCAGGCTTGAATTTCTTGACGTGGACCTTTTATCATAAGCCAAAGTACAATGAAAATATTGATGACTACGGATGCGGTCGGAGGGGTTTGGCATTATACCATGGAGCTAGCCCAATGCTTATTGAATGACAGAATAGAGGTCGTTCTCGTCTGCACCGGGCCTTCCCCTGGCAGATCACAGCTGAACCAGGTCAAAAAGCTTCAAAAAATAGGCTTGACCTTGTATGAAAAACCTTACAGGTTGGAATGGATGGACGATCCTTGGGAAGATGTGGGACATGCGAATGAATGGATCAAAGAGATTTACACGCAGGAAAAGCCATCGCTTTTGCATTTCAACACGTATGCTCCCGCCACACTGGACTGGGATGTACCCGCTATCCTGGTAGCACACTCCTGTGTCACCTCATGGTGGCAGGCGGTAAAAAAAGAGCCTTTGCCAGACCGCTACGAAGTATATTTCAAGACAGTTCAAAAAGCATTTCAAAAAGTGGATGCGGTCGTCTTTCCATCCCAAGGTCTTCTGGATCTTTGCCAACCTTTATATGGTGAGATCCACAACCCAAAGATAATTTATAACGGCATCCAACTTCCCGTGGTGGATCCTTTGTATGAATTCAATTTTAAAATGCCCATCATTTTTAGCATGGGACGACTATGGGATGAAGCCAAAAACATCAATTTGCTGTTCAAGGCTGCTCCTTATATCAAGGCTGAAATCTTTATCGCAGGGACAAAATCCAAAGATTTATCCTGCCCCCGCAATGTCCGATTCCTTGGCAAGCTTAGTCATCAACAGGTATTGAATTGGCTAAAAATAAGCGCCATCTACACTTTGCCTGTAAGGTATGAGCCTTTTGGTCTTTCATTCTTGGAAGCCGCGTCAAACCAATGTGCCTTAGTAGGCGGAGACACGGCAACATTGAGAGAGATATGGGGCAATAGCATGCTTTACGTAAATCCTGATGATCACAAAGGCCTAGCAAAAATCTGTAACAGCCTCCTGGACCATCCTGACGAAAGCCGAAAAAAAGGAGAAGAAGCTTACCAATGTGCAAAAAAATATCCCTTAAGCAAAATGAAGGAACAATATATGGATATATACCGGCAGCTCTCCGGTGCAGTACCCAATGCAATTCCGACGACCTGACCATTATTTATTTTTGAGAATAATCACCTTAAGCTTTAACCTATGAAGATTGTATTGTTTTACCATTCATTGATTTCCGACTGGAACCATGGGAATGCCCATTTCCTCAGAGGCATCTGCTCTTCCTTGACGAAAAAAGGACATGAGGTAGTGGTCTTTGAACCTCAGGGAGGCTGGAGTCTTACCTCCCTTCTGCAGGATTACGGTGCCCGGGCTATTGATGAGTTTCAGCTCCAATTCCCGCAGTTGAAAAGCCATTTTTATGACTTAGCGGATTATGACCTACGGGTAATGCTGGACGGGGCAGACATGGTAATTGTCCACGAGTGGAGTGATCCTGAACTGGTGCGGGCGATAGGCGAATACCGGGTTGTGCAGGATTTTACGCTCTTCTTCCATGACACCCACCACCGGGCAATTTCCGCTAAAAAGGATATGGAGAAGTACGACCTGAGCCACTATGACGGGGTATTGGCGTTTGGAGAGAGCCTAAGAGAGGTCTATCACAGGGAAGGCTGGCATGAACGGGTGTGGCCGTGGCACGAAGCGGCGGATCTGGACACCTATCATCCGGTCGAAAAAAAGGAATACCTAGGCGATGTGGTCTGGATCGGCAACTGGGGAGATGAGGAACGTACCCAAGAACTGCACGAATTCATCATAGAACCTATCAAGGCGCTGAAACTTAAGGCTAAATTTTACGGGGTGCGGTACCCCCAACATGCCATAGACTCCTTAGATAAAGCTGGGATCGAATACGGAGGCTACCTTCCTTCCAGTAAAGTAGCCGAGACCTTTTCGCGGTACCGAGCAACCATTCATGTTCCAAGGAGATTTTATCGGGAACATCTCCCCGGCATTCCCACTATCCGGCCATTTGAGGCCATGGCCTGTAGAATCCCCTTGCTGTGTGCACCATGGGAGGATACCGAAAACCTATTTACGGCTGGAAAGGATTACCTGATAGCCCGAGACAGTCAGGACATGATGATTTTGTTGGCGAAAGTTATCACGGAAACCAGTTTTTCCGAGGCCATGGTTGATCACGCCTATGGTACCATTCTGGCAAAGCACACCTGCGACCACCGCGCCCAAGAGTTATTGGGGATCTATGAACAATGCAATTCACTGAAAACAAAAGGAGGCTTATCATGAACAAAGGACTAAATATCGCATTTTTTGGCAGCAGCTTAGTAAGCGCTTATTGGAATGGGGCGGCTACCTATTACCGCGGCATTATCAAAACCCTTTATCAGCAGGGCCATCATGTTACCTTTTATGAACCCGATGCCTTCGGCCGGCAAGCCAACCGGGACATTCCCGATCCCAACTATGCCAAAGTAATGGTCTATGCACCGACCATTACCGAGGTACATCGATGTATCGAGGCAGCCAAATCTTCAGACATTATCATCAAAGCCAGCGGGGTGGGTGTGTTTGACCAAGAGCTTGAGGAAGAAATTCTAAAAATCAGAAAGGAAGACCAACAGATTATTTTTTGGGACGTGGACGCCCCGGCGACGCTCGACAGAATGATCCATGATCCAGAAGACTATTTCATTACCTTGATTCCACAATTTGACCAAATTCTGACTTATGGAGGAGGACGGCCGGTTGAAGAAGCCTACAAAAAACTTGGTGCCGCGGCATGTACTTCGATTTACAATGCCTTTGATCCTGAAAGTCACCATCCCGTGGCCCCTCATGAACACTATCAATGTGATTTGGCCTTCTTGGGCAACCGCCTTCCTGACAGGGAAAAGAGGATGGAAAAATTCTTTATTTCGGTAGCCAAAGCCCTACCGGACAAAGAATTCATCTTAGGAGGAAGCGGATGGGATGACAAAAACCTTCCGGAAAATGTCCGGTACATCGGCCATGTACCCACCTCTGATCACAATGCTTTTAACTGCTCCCCTTTAGCTGTCCTGAACATCAGCCGCGATAGCATGGCAAGTTATGGTTTTTCCCCCGCCACCAGGGTCTTTGAAGCCGCTGCGGCAGGAGCTTGTCTGATAACTGATGCCTGGGAGGGAATATCGGAGTTTTTCGAACCGGGTAAAGAAATCCTCGTGGCCGGTGATACCCAAGAAGTGGTCGAAATATTATTGTCTTTGGATAAGTCAAGGGCGGAGGCTATCGGCGAGGCAGCATTGAAGAAGGCATTGACCATCCACACCTACCAACATCGGGCACAACAATTGGAAGATATCCTGCAGGTGAGAAGCAAAGTGGTTTGAGTAAACGGCCAGACGCCTTACCAAAAGGGAGGCGGCCGTGAACCCGACTTCATGGATCTTTAAATAACTACACAGATGAAAATTGTTTTTATAGGGCTTACGGTCAGTTCTTCTTGGGGAAATGGCCACGCGACCACGTACAGGGGGCTACTTAAAGAACTCGGCTCTATGGGTCATGAGGTACATTTCCTAGAACATGATAAACCTTGGTACAGTAACAACAGAGACTTAGGTGAAGCCCAAGAATACACGCTGGAGTTTTACCATAGCATAGGCGAACTAAAGACACATTTCGGGCCTCTTGTTCAGGCTGCCCATCTGGTGATTGTGGGTTCTTATGTCCCTCAGGGAGTGGAAGTCATCCAGTGGGTGTTGGAAACGGCAAGTGGCGTAACCGCTTTTTATGACATTGACACACCTGTCACGCTCGATAAATTGGACAGAGGTGATGAAGAATACCTCTCCAAGGAGCTGATATCGGAGTTTGACCTCTATCTTTCCTTTTCCGGCGGGGAAGTTCTCCAGCTTTTGGAAAAAAAATACCAGGCAAAAAAAGCCAAAGCTTTGTATTGCTCTGTAGATCCAGGACTATATTATCCCATGGAACTGGAAAAGGAATACTGCCTAGGCTACCTTGGCACCTATAGTGATGACCGCCAACCCACGATCCAAAATCTCCTCATACGCCCGGCCAATCTCATGCGGAAAGAGAAATTTGCCGTAGCGGGACCGGGCTATCCGGAGGAAATCCATTGGCCCGAAAATGTAGCGAGAATAGAACATCTCCCTCCTGACCTTCATCGGGATTTCTACAACCGACAAAAATTCACCTTGAATGTTACCCGGCAGGCCATGATCAGTTTAGGTTACTCCCCCAGTGTACGACTGTTTGAAGCGGCCGCCTGTGGGGTGCCAATCATTAGCGACTATTGGAGCGGCTTGACGGATCTTTTTGAAGAAGGGAAGGAAATTTTTATCTGCAAATCTACAGAGGAGATGGTCTACCTCTTAAAGAACACTTCCGAGGAAGAAAGAATAATGGTGGGCGAAGCAGCCCGAAAAAAGATTATGAATTCCCACACCGCCGCCCATAGGGCCTTGGAATTGATCAGGTACTACCAGGAAGTAAAGCTCTTGGTCAAAAGGAAAGCATCTTGATATCCTGTAAAATCAAAAATCATAGCGACAAAGCAGATCAATGATAAACGCCGAGCAGATCAAGAACGACATTGAAGATTTGGGACCTTGGTTTCACAACCTCCACCTGCCCAACAAAATTAAAACTGCCCCGACCCATTTCCTGGGTGATTTCCCATTCTTTAAATGGCAACAGTTGAAAGACCATGTCCCCGCAGATCTTAAAGGTTGGAAAGTGTTGGACATCGGTTGTAATGCAGGATTTTATACGTTTGAACTCGCCAAAAGGGGTGCGCAGGTACTAGGGATTGACTTGGATCCCCATTACCTAAAGCAGGCAAAATGGGCTGCCAAAGTGTACGGATTGGAAGATCAGGTAGAGTTTAAGCAGATGCAGGTGTATGACCTGTGGAAGACCCAAGAGAAATTTGATTTGGTCTGGTTTATGGGGGTTTTCTATCACCTGCGTTACCCCCTATTGGCATTGGATATTGTGGCGAGCAAAGTTACCCAGATGATGGTGTTCCAGACCCTGATGATGCCCGGAAACGCTGAAAAGACGGTTCAAACCGATTACGCCATCAATGACCGGCAAGAAATGCTCGAGGAAGGCTGGCCCAAAATGGCTTTTATAGAAGACCGGCTGGCAGGCGACCCCACCAATTGGTGGGTACCCAATCAGGCCGGAATTAAAGCCATGCTACGCACCTGCGGCTTGAAAACCACCAGCAATCCTATAGATGAAACCTTCATCTGCGTACCTGATGAGGGCTTGCACGCCGCCCGATTCTGGAATGACTCGGAATTTCTTTCGGCCACGGGACAAGTGTGGCAGGATCAGGTGGATATTAAAGTGAAAAAATGACCGCAAAAATCCCTACTAAATGGTTTCATTATTGATTTACACAACATAATTCAAACACATCGGTTATGAAAAATCGCACACACTTTCTCGGAACCGCCTATATTATAGCTTCATTGTCACTGTACAGTTGTGGCGGCGGGGAGGGAAATACCGGAAATAAAATTACAGAAATAGACAGTACGCGGGATAGCACCGTTATCTTACAACTTGAAGACATTCCAGATCCTGACGAGCATGCCGCTGGTTTTGCTACAGGGAATGCCGTCAAAGTGGAGTTAGCGAACACCTCCAGTTTTAACTGGGAGGATTTTAGAAATGAACTGTCGGGCAAAGAGGAGGCCATAGGTGAGGGCTTTAGGCAGGGAAACAACTACGTGGCCACCGCTTGGGAGAAACTTAATGACCGCTATTCCTATCAAACGGTATATCATTACCGTGAGGGGGAACTGTGGTTACAGACCTACTATCGGGGCAATAACCCTACATCTGCCACCGATTCCCTGTCAAAAGAAGAAGGTCAACTTTTGACAAAAGAAGACGCAAATAATCCCGAATACCAGGATATGTGGAATAGAATGGAAGAAAAGGCCCAAAACTTAGTGAATTAACGACGGGAAAAAACATAGCTGTTATCCGTTGGTATAAGGCCCACGGATAACATTTGCCCACTTTTGACCCAACAAGGGTCTGAAGGTGCTAATAGCGCTCTTGTTTGAGGTATTACTGCGGCAGGAAACCACCCACCTGAAAAACGCAAGAAGAAAAAGGGGGACACGAATGATCCACCCTAGCACCGCAGGCAGTTTAAGCTTTTAGCCTTTGGCCGATATTTTTGCACGTCCTCAATTGTTCTCGTAATCGCCTAATCTTCTAAAGCTCCTTACACGGCTTTCAGATGAACCCGGCTCAAATTCCTTTACCACCAATTCCGTTGGACTGATGTTGAGCACCTCGGACTTTTCTATTACAGTGGGTATCGTCAAAAGGATCATCCCTTCTTCTTCCTCCAATAAGAATGAATCCGCTCCCTCCCCATTTTGGTTTTTGAGAATCTCTATCCTGTTATTTTGTTTTATTTCAATGACCGGACCGCCATTCTCCAATTCCCAGGTGCCTATCAGCAATTTTTCAAAATGATTCTTTTGCATAGTGATATGTCGTTGTTTCCTTTAATTGTTGCAAATTCCTCTCCAAATTATTCTAACGCGTGGAGGTGTCTGCCTCCTTTTTCTTCCATCTTCCATAGATCTGGTTCATCCGTTTTAACTCCGCCACCTGCTCTTCGGGCCATAGATCTGGCTTCATGCGCCAAGACCAATTTCCCGTTCCCGTTCCGGGCCTATTCATAATGGCATTTTCATCCAACCCCAAGATGTCCTGCATGGGAATAATGGCTAAATTGGCTATGGACATCAGGGCAAGCCGATGCATTACTCGATGGACGTTTGTCTTATTGACGCCTGCACCTGTATACTCACCGATGCGCTTGGCCTCATCTCTTTTTAATGATTTAAACCAGCCGACCGTGGTGTTATTGTCATGGGTGCCCGTGAAGACCAAGCAGTTTTTCTTGTGATGATGGAGGATGTACGTGTTTTCCCCCATGTTCTCGTCAAAAGCAAACTGCAGGACTTTCATGGTGGGAAAGTCAAAAGCTCCCAGCAGCTTATACACCTTATCATCCATCATTCCCAAATCCTCTGCAATGAAAGGCATGGCTGGAAATTTCCTTTTCGCCAACTGGAAGAGCTCTTTGCCGGGACAGGCTACCCATTTGCCATTGATGGCAGTTTCTTCTTTCGCAGGCACTTCCCAAAATGCTGAAAAAGCCCGAAAATGGTCCAGGCGGACAAGATCATAAAGCCTCAGATTTTGGCCTAATCGCTCAATCCACCAGTCAAAATCATTCTTCTTCAGCTCCTTCCAGTCAAAAACCGGTGTTCCCCACAGTTGGCCCGTTTCACTGAAATAATCCGGAGGAACGCCGGATACCTTCGTAGGCTGTTTGTTTCTATCCAATTTGAAATAGTTGGAATGGGCCCAGCAGTCCACGCTGTCATGGGTGACGTAGAAAGGGATGTCCCCAATCAGGTAGATTTCCCTTTCATGACAATAATCTGTCAACTTTTGCCATTGGGCAAAAAACAAAAATTGGATGATTTTTTCCTTTTTTATTCCCTGTGCCAGCTCCTGTTTTAACGTGGTAAGTGTGTCAGGGTCTCGATCCCGGACAGGCACGGGCCAATCCGTCCAAGAACTTTTGTATTTCTTTTTTAAAGTCAAATAAAGGCCAAAATCGTCCAGCCAATTCTCATTCTGTTCGCAAAATTTGACAAAGGGGACAATATGCTGCTTTTCCCTTTGCATAAAGCTCGTGTAGGCTTTCTCCAGAATTTCTATTTTATATCGGCTCACCTTATCAAATTCTACCTTCTGGTTGTCAAACTCAGGGGCGGAAGAGAGATCTTCTTTCGACAAAAACCCCTCCTTCACCAACATCTCCGGGCTGATCAGTAGGGGATTTCCGGCAAAGGCCGAAAAACTGCTGTATGGGGAGTGTCCCAATGACTCCTCCGTGGGGTTGATCGGCAATATCTGCCAATAATGGTGGCCGCTTTTCTGAAGAAAATCCACAAATCGATAAGCCGTGGCTCCCAAATCACCGATTCCATACCGGGAGGGTAATGAACTGATATGCATCAATATCCCGCTGCTCCTATCTAATTCCATTGATCATCCTTTAGCTTTCAACAACATAACCGGATAAGAAGCGAAAACTTCCCGTAAAGGCAGCCTGCCTTCTGAGGAAAACCCCTCTCCAGTATATACATGCCGCCATTCCCTTGGGGCATTCTCAGATAACTTCAAGAAAGCATCTCCCCAAGCGTTGGCATCCATTCCCAACGCGATGCCCAAAGCCAAAGTCGTAATTCCTAATGGAACGGCAACCAGATACCATTGACCGTTGTAGTGGCGGGCATAGGCAAGGACTTGATTTGCGTGATCTCCTGAAACTTCTACCTGGATATAATCCCCCTGTTCAAATACCAACGGGTTTGCTTTCCGCTCCTTTAGCGCCCTGAAGAGCGTGTACATCTTGATCTTGCCATCGGCATACCGTGACCGCATCGATTGCAGAATTCCTTCCCCGGGATTTTCCTGCAAAGCCTGTATCTCTTCGAGGTATTTTTCCCTCAGATGATAATCCACCGGTCTTCGATTGTCCGGATCCACATAACTCAAGTCCCATAATTCTGTCCCTTGATAAATGTCCGGAATACCCGGGGCAGTGATTTTAACTAAGGTCTGGCCCAAAGAATAAAAGACCCCATAATGGGCTATTTTATCTTTAAAGGGATCAAAACTCTGACGGAAGGCACGATGCTGAAGGATGTTTGTCACAAAATCCGCTACTTGCTGTTCGTAAGCCTCATCCGGATCTGACCAGAAGGTATGGACTTTCGCCTCCCTTAAAACCTTTTGCAGATAATCCAGCGACCGTTGGAGAAACTCCTCCTCGTCCTCCCCCTCAAAAGCGCTGGCCCCAAGCAGCATCTGATAAATAAAATATTCCTCATTGGCATCCGGCACCTGTTCGGATTTCCTGATGGATCGGTTGATTTGGCGCCATTCTTCCACTTTGCCAAACCATTCCTCCGGCATTTCGCTCAGTACATTGATCCGCATCCGGGCATCCTCTCCCCTTTTGGTGTCGTGGGTCGCGGTGGCACTGAGGGCATTCGGAAAACCGTCTAGCCGCTCCTCCATCAAGTGATGGAATTCCTCCACACCTAATCCAAAAACATCAGGAGAATCCCCCACCTCATTGTGGGAGATTAACAGGTTGTAATTGTAAAACAAGGTATCCTCGACCCCTTTGGCCGCCAAAGGTCCTGTGAATTGCTGGTACCTCTGGAGAAAATAGAGGGCCTTGTCCCCGTCAACACCTGCTATTCCCAAAAATAAATCCCTAAGATAAGCCAGTTTCTCCCTTAACTCAGGGGCCCTTTGGGCTGCTCCTTTATAGGCTTCTTCTATAATGGACTGTTCCCAGTCCGTCAAGGGAAAACTTTTTGCGTAAATCCTATAGATAGGAAAGGCCGCTAAAAACGCGCTCAGTGCCTGCTTCCCTTCTTCTGCATTATCAACATCCTTCCATAACCCCAGGTCAGTGATTAGATTCCAAAGGTTTTGCAGCTCCCCGCCCATTCTATTGTGAAGAAAAAAGATCTTCTTTTCATACACCAAATCCCCATATTCGGCATGGGGATAAAGATGCTGGTAGCGTTCCTTGAACGATTCCTTGTTTCGGGAAGCGGTGAACAGGTTATTTACCACCGCCAAAAACTCATAGCCACTGGTACCCTGTATGGGCCAATTTCGAGGCAATTTCTCCTCCCATTCCAAGATTTTTTCAATCACCAGGTACATCTCCTCCCCTACCTTCTCGCGTAGTTTTTCAAGATAGCCCACCGGATCAAATAGCCCGTCAATGTGGTCGATGCGGAGGCCCGAGAACAAGCCTTCCTCACATAATTTAAAGATAAAAGTATGGTAATCATCAAAAACCTTCTCATCTTCCATCCTCAAGCAAATCAGGTCATTGATGGTAAAGAAGCGCCTGAAATTGATCTTTTTCTCCGACTCCTTCCAGTAGACCAATTTATAATGCTGTTGCTCCAGCAGCTGCTGCATCAAATGCATATCCGTATTGACCGATTCCATCAAACTATCCAGTTCTGCAACTAGGGATGGATCATCTCCTATGGCTTTGACAAAAGCTGTTTTATGTCTTTCCCACTGATCTTCAGCCGGTCCCATGGAGATGGAATTCTCCTCCCAAAGCTTGAAAGAGCGTGTACTTTTCGATAGAATAAAAGCATAAGAAGCCGCACTTACCGGAAATTCATTCTCATAATAGGCTAAAGAAAAGCCTTTGGAAGAAAACATTAATTTGATTTCCTTTTGGGCAATTACCTCCTCCTCTGGAGCGCCGAGTACCGGAATCATGACTTGGCCTTTCCATTCCCTGCTTTCCCAATGGATATCAAAATGGCGGTAGTAGGGCGATTTGGGCCCTAATTCAAGTACACTGTTCAGCCAGGGATTGGTGGGATGATTGGCCATATGGTTGGGCACAATATCCTGCAACCAGCCCATACCTTTGCCTTTGATCCTTCGGCTGATTTCCCGAAACCCTTCCACATCACCAATTTCCTTGTTGATAATAAAAGGATCAGCTACATCATAGCCATGCGTACTTCCCTCCTTGGCCTGGAAAAACGGCGCGGCGTAAATGGTGTCGATTTGAAGGCTTTCCAGATAGTCTATGATTTTACCGAGCTCTTCCAAAGTAAAAGCAGGGGACAACTGAACTCTATAAGTAGATATTGGGATAGACATTTTGAGACCTTACAGTGTTGATGATTTATTTAAAACTAAGCGGATTGGAAAAGAAGCATCGAAGCTGATGGCACCGCCAATTCTTCGCCTCCATTTATACTTTCAGCCACATGGCTGAAGCCTCCCCATCTTTCATCCGATGAGGCGACGATTTTTTTCCAGCTACTCTTTCCGGGAACCTCCACCTTTTGCTCGGAATGGTTAAAATTTAAAATGGCCATGGTCTGCTCTGCACCATCTCCCGCCACCAGCAAAAGCAACTTGTCCTGCTCCTGGCTTTGGATAGCGCTATTTCTAAAGGCCTTGAAGAGACCCTGCTTCCGCCATTGGATCAGTTGTTTGTAAAAGTTGAAAACGACTTTCTTGGAGATATCCGCGGTATAATCCCATCGTAATTTGGAGCGGTTGAAGGTCTCTTCTGACTGTGGATCCGGCACTTCATCCCCCCATTCGAAGGACTTGAATTCATTTTTTCTGCCCTCCTGCACGGCCTTTACCAATGCCTGATCAGTATGGCTGACAAAGTAAAGGAAGGGCTGATCTTCTCCGTATTCCTCCCCCATAAACAACATGGGGACATAAGGGGAAATCAACAGCGTGCCCACTGCCAGCTTTAACATCTCAAAAGACAACAACTGGGACAGTCTCTCGCCCAGCATCCGGTTCCCGGTCTGGTCATGGTTTTGCAGACAAACCACCAGCTGGCCCGGCTGGACACCTTCAGCATGGCTTCCCACCCGTTTCTTTCGGTAGTCAGAATAGATGCCGTCATAGATAAAGCCCTGCTTAAAGGCTTTGGCCAGGTGGCTGATTTGCCCATAATCCTGATAATATCCCCCCTTCTCCCCTGTCGCCAGGGTATGTATGGCATGGTGAAAATCGTCCACCCATTGCCCGTCCAAGCCATACCCTCCTTTACTGTAGTCAGAGATGATTTTGACATCATTCATGTCGCTCTCGGCAATAAGGCAATATCTTTTTCCCGTATCCCGCTCCAAGTCATCGACCTGCATCCTCAATTCCTTCAACAAATGAATTGGGCCATTGTCCACAATTGCATGCACCGCATCCAAACGCAGCCCGTCGATATGGAAGTCCCGGAGCCAGCTTAATGCATTTTGAAGAAAGAAGTTTCTCACCGGTCCACAATAGGCATCGTCAAAGTTGAGCGAGCTTCCCCAGGGGGTATGGTATTTATCGGTAAAATAAGGACCAAAGTCGGAAAGATAGTTTCCTTCCGGGCCCATATGGTTATACACCACATCGAGAATAACGGCAATGTTTTTTTGGTGACATTTATCTACCAACTGTTTCAATTTTCCAACACCCCCGTAACTATTTTGGGCGGCGAAGGGATAGACCCCGTCGTAACCCCAGTTTCGGCTGCCCGGAAATTGGGCAATTGGCATGATCTCGATGGCATTGATGCCCAATTCCGCCAGATAATCCAACTTGCCCATGATCGCCTCGAAGGTTCCCTCCTGCGTGAAAGTGCCCACATGGAGCTCATAAATGACCATATCTTCCAAAGCCGGGGGATTCCAAATCCTATCTGACCATTGATAACTTTGGTGATCCACCACTTCTGACCACTCATGCACACCATCAGGTTGAGACAGGGAAGCCGGATCCGGCCGCCTCTGGTCCCCATCGAGGAGAAACAGGTACCGGGTTCCCGGTTGGACATTCTCTGTCTTTTTTTTCCAATAGCCCCATTCGTCTTTTACCAGATCGATCGGTTCCTTCTGGTCCTTGATGATCACTTGCACCTGGGATGAAAAAGGCGCCCATACGACGAACAAGCAATTACCCCCCGAATACAACGCCCCTACAGACTGCGTAATCTTCTCATTCATAAATCAATGCTCTTGAGTAGAAAAATCTAAGGCTACTATCACCTCCAGCAAAAGGCTGTTTTGCTGAGGTATCCATTCATAATTATGCCAATTCAAAAAAGATTTAAGGGAAAGGCACAAGCAGAAAAGGGAATTATTTAAATTGGAATGCGGGCAAAGACAGTTAGGCACGTTTTTTCTTTAAATAATCCTTATGTTCAAATCCATTGGGGTAAACATCGGCAGACACTAGAAATTTATATGAAAGAATTGGAAGGACAAAAAAGGGTCAATATAGAACATGTAAGCCCTCAGATCGACTGTGGAAAATACCCGGTGAAGCGGGTAATCAATGAACGGATACAGGTACAGGCAGATATTTTTTCGGATGGCCACGACAAAGTACAAGCCATTCTCCTATACCGCAAAATCCAAAAAGGAAAGGAAAAATGGCAACAAAGTCCCATGAACTTTATTTCAAACGATCATTGGGAAGGGAGCTTTGTGCCGGAACAGGAGGGAATGTATGACTATTCGATTGCCGCCTGGGTAGACCACTTTAGTACTTGGCAGGAAGGTTTGAGAAAGAAATTCGAAGACCATCAGGATATTGCTACGGAGTTGCTGATCGGCGTGGAACTCATGGAAAAAGCCATGCAAAGTGCCCCTTCCCCAATCCAAAAGAAGATCAAAAAAGCCATAGACCTGTTAAAATCCGAAAAACATGAAGCTAAATCCGTCTCTTACGCCTTGAGTTCGGACGTCTCCGACCTGATGTACGGCAGGTATGAGGCGCAATTTCTGACCCAATACCAACCCCTCCCGCTGAAAGTAGAAAGCAAGCTGGCACTATTCAGTGCTTGGTACGAATTATTTCCCCGATCTACTTCTCCCAATGAAGGCCAACATGGTACTTTCAAAGATTGCGAACATATCCTTCCTGAGATCGCGCGAATGGGCTTTGACATCATTTATCTTCCGCCGATTCACCCGATTGGACTAAGTCACCGAAAGGGGCTCAATAATGCCACCACTGCCAAGGAAGGGGATCCCGGTTCTCCTTGGGCCATCGGAGGAAAAGAAGGCGGCCATAAATCCATCCATCCTGAACTGGGAAGTTTTGAGGATTTTGCCAGTCTGGTGCAGAAAGCCAAAGAACTCAATCTCCATATCGCTTTAGACTTTGCAATCCAATGTTCTCCCGATCATCCTTACGTAAAAGAGCATCCCGATTGGTTTAAGTGGAGGCCCGATGGCACAGTTCAATACGCTGAGAATCCCCCAAAGAAATACCAGGATGTGCTTCCCGTTAATTTTGAAACGGAAGATTGGAAGAATCTTTGGAAAGAACTGAAGAGCATTGTGGATTTTTGGATTGGCAAAGGGGTGCGGGTTTTCCGGGTGGACAATCCCCATACCAAGCCTTTTCGCTTTTGGGAATGGCTGATCAGTGAGGTACATTCCAAGCATCCGGATATCATCTTCTTGGCCGAAGCCTTTACCCGACCAAGGGTTATGGAGAAACTGGCCAAGATCGGCTTCAACCAATCCTATACTTATTTCACTTGGAGGAATAACCGGGATGAATTCAGGGAGTATTTAACTGAATTGACCCAGACCGATCGGCGGGAGTATTTCCGTCCCAACTTCTGGCCAAACACCCCTGATATCTTGCCGGTCTCTTTGGAAAACAAGGGCGAAGCCTCCTTTCTTACCCGTTTGTTTTTGGCTGCCACCTTATCCTCCAACTATGGGATTTATGGTCCCGTGTTCGAACTCGGCCTCAACAAAGCCTATCCCGGCAAAGAAGAATACATCGACTCGGAAAAATACGAGATCAAAAACTGGGATTGGGAGAGAGACAACAAGATTAAACAGCTCATCACCCGCATCAACCAGATCAGAAAGGAAAACATAGCCCTGCAAAGTACTTGGGGAATTACTTTTCATGACAGCGACAATCCGCAGCTTCTTTGCTACAGCAAGGTGGATCAGGACAAAGAGAACAAGCTGCTGATGATTGTCAATCTTGACCCTCTATATACCCAATCCGGCTGGGTAAAGGTTCCTATGGAGCAATTTGGCCTCACCGACGGGGAGCCTTACGTGCTATATGACCTGATCAGTGACCAAAGATACTCATGGAAGGGGGAATGGAATTTTGTGGAACTGAGACCCCATGAGATGCCCGCCCATTTGTTTAGGCTCGAAGCCCTTTAATTAAAACTTAGAAGAACATGATAGATAAGAATGAAATTGAAGATAATGTGCATTGGTACAAAGACGCCATTATCTATGAATTACATATTAAGGCATTTTCTGATAGCAACGGGGACGGCATAGGGGATTTTCAGGGTCTTTTGGAGAAGCTGGATTACCTGGAGGATCTGGGGGTCACTGCCATCTGGTTGCTCCCCTTTTATCCCTCTCCCCTGCGGGACGATGGATATGATATTGCCGATTACTATTCTATCAATCCTACCTACGGCGATATCAAGATCTTCAAGCAATTTATCAAAGAGGCACATCGCAGAAACCTTCATGTCATCACCGAGTTGGTCATCAACCACACGTCCGACCAGCATCCGTGGTTTCAACGGGCACGCAAAGCCAAAGCAGGCTCAAGCTATAGGGATTATTATGTATGGAGTGATGATCCCCATAAGTACAAGGATGTCAGGATCATCTTCACCGACACCGAACCTTCTAACTGGTCATGGGATCCGGTGGCGAAGTCCTATTACTGGCACCGTTTCTTCGCCCACCAACCTGACCTGAATTTCGACAATCCCAGTGTGCAGAAGGAAATATTCAAGATCATGGACTTCTGGCTCAAAATGGGTGTCGACGGTTTCCGGCTGGATGCCGTCCCTTATCTTTTTGAACGGGAAAACACCAATTGCGAGAATTTGCCGGAAACCCACCAATTCCTTAAGGATCTCAGAACCTACGTGGACCAAAGGTACGAAAACAAGCTCCTCTTGGCCGAAGCCAACATGTGGCCCGAAGATTCCGCAGCCTACTTTGGCAACGGGGATGAATGCCACATGAACTACCATTTCCCCATCATGCCCCGGATGTTTATGGCGGTCAAAATGGAAGACCGGTATCCCATCACGGACATCATTGACCAGACACCCAGCATTCCGGATTCCTGCCAATGGGCCATATTTCTTAGAAACCATGATGAGCTGACACTTGAAATGGTCACTGACGAAGAAAGGGACTACATGTATAAAATGTACACCAAAGATCTTCAGGCCAAGATCAACGTCGGAATCAGACATCGGCTCGCCCCTTTATTGGAAAACAGCCGAAGCAAAATTGAATTGATGAACCTTCTATTGTTTTCTTTGCCGGGAACTCCCGTGATCTATTACGGCGACGAGATCGGCATGGGGGACAACTTTTACTTGGGAGACCGGGATGGCGTGCGTACGCCCATGCAGTGGAATGCCAATAAAAACGCCGGCTTTTCTGAAGCCAACCCACAGAAGCTCTATCTGCCGGTAATCATAGATCCGGGCTATAAATATGAATCCATTAACGTGGAAGCACAACAGATGAATCCTTCTTCCCTATTGTGGTGGATGAAGAGGATCATCAATACACGCAAGCAGTTTAAAGCCTTTGGCCGGGGAAAAATCCACTTCTTGGCTCCGGCCAATGCGAAAGTCTTGGCTTTTACCCGTGTGTATGAAAAAGAAGTCATCTTAGTACTGGCCAACCTCTCGCGCTTTTCCCAGGCCGCAGAGTTGGAATTGCCGGAATTCGAAGGGCAGATACCCGTGGAGATTTTCAGCAACAACAAGTTTCCGAAGATCACCGACCGCCCATACTTGTTTACCATGGCTCCTCATGGCTATTACTGGTTTTTATTGGAAAAAGAAGAGGGCCATGTGGAAGACAAACCCAGCCTGCCGAAGATACAGGTAAGCCGTTGGCAAGAAGTCTTCTCAGGAAAAAACCTCCAGCAAATGGAGAAGCGGATTATCGAAGGCTATGTCAAACAATGCCGCTGGTTTGGCAGCAAGGCAAAGGTAATCAAGAGTCTGAAAGTAAGGGACAATATCAGCCTTGTGAATAAAAACAACTTCTACAATTGGCTGATCGTCGACATCCAGTACAACGAGGGCTTGTCCGAACTGTACCAGTTGCCGGTTGCCTTTATCCGGAACACCGAAGAAGAAAGGCTAAAACAAATCGATAAAAAAGGAATTATTGCCAATTTAACCCTTGGGGAAGAAGAAGGGATGCTCATCGATGGGATTTATGACGAAAACTTCAGGAATACCTTATTCCAACACTTAATGAAGGGCCAGAAGGCCAAAAACGGCCGGGATTACGTCGGCTTTCATTCCAACGGGAAGTTCAAATTAAAGTCGGAACCAGAGATTCAATCCAAAATCCTTAGTGCTGAGCAAAGCAATACTTCGGTGATTTACAACGGGAAGTATTTCATGAAGCTATACAGGAAAGTGGACAACACCCTCAATCCCGATCTGGAGATCACACGTTTCCTCACCGAGAAGGCCCAATTTGCCAACGTACCGAATTTTGTGGGAGACATTTCCCTTTACCACAACGATAAATCAAGGACGGTACTGGCCATGATCCAAGAGGCAATCCCGAACCAAGGGGATGCCTGGGAATATACCAAGGACGCTCTGCAGCGGTATTTTGAAAGGGTATTGACCTTACCCCCCACCGAAAAAAGGCCGGAAGTACTTGAAAGCGTGACCCAGCCTTTGTCCTATGACCATTTGCCGGATGACCTGAAGGAACTGCTGGGCGGGGTGTTTTCTGAAAGAATGTACCTGTTGGGAAAACGGACGGGCGAAATGCACCAAGCCCTGATCTCCCAGCCTGACGAAAAGGATTTCGAACAGGAAGCCTTTTCCCTGCATTACCAAAGATCCCTTTATTCCTCCCTCCAGTCCCTGACGAGGGCTTCCTTCCAAAGCTTGAGGCAAAACCTCAAGAACCTACCCGAAAACATGAGAAAAGAGGCAGAAGCTGTGCTGCAGGCCAAGGACCAGGTTCTGACCATTTTCAAAAGGATATATTCCCACAAGATCGACACCATGAAAATCAGGAACCATGGGGATTTCCATTTGGGACAGGTGCTGTGGACCGGGAAGGACTTTATTATTATCGATTTTGAAGGGGAACCAGCCAAGCCCTATAGTGAACGGCGGTTGAAGCGGTCACCATTAAGGGATGTGGCCGGCATGATCCGTTCCTTCCATTATGCGGTCTATAGCACCGTCATGCAGGATCAGTTCAACAGCCGACGAATGGAAAGCCGCCTGCTAGAATGGGCGGATCTATGGTACCACCATATCAGCAGATTCTACCTTCAGGGCTATTTTGACCAGGTGAAAAACGCTCCTTTCATCCCCAAAGATGAGCAAGATCTAAGGATCCTGATGGAAACCTACATCCTGGAAAAAGCGGTATACGAATTAAATTACGAACTGAACAACAGACCAGATTGGGTATTGATACCGATAAGGGGTATTGAATCCATTTTAAACAGGTACACTCATGACTAAACAAGCCGAGATACTAACAGCCCATCCGCATACAGGAGCGACGCTGTTTTCAGATTATGATGTACATCTTTTCAAAGAAGGGAAGCATTTCCATCTTTATAAAAAACTCGGATCCCATCTGGTGGAATTCGAAGGCAAAACAGGCACCTACTTTGCCGTTTGGGCACCCAATGCAGAGAATGTCACCGTGATTGGCGATTTCAATGACTGGAACCGCTATACGCACTACATGAACGCCCGGCCCGACGGTTCGGGAATATGGGAGGTTTTTATTCCAGGGATAGAGAAAGGTACCATCTATAAATATTTCATCCGCGCCCACAACGGCTATGAGGTGGAAAAAGGGGATCCCTATGCGCTCCTTTGGGAACTACCCCCACAAACTGCCTCCGTGGTGTGGGAGTCCCATTTTGAATGGAAAGACCAAAAATGGCTGGAGAACCGAAAGGCAAAAGCGGGTAAACCACAGCCTTATTCGGTGTACGAAATGCATATCGGCTCCTGGAAGAGAGTTCCGGAAGAAGGCAACCGCTTTCTCACATATAAGGAAATGGCCTATGACCTGCCCGCCTATGTGAAGGAGATGGGATTCACCCATGTGGAATTTATGCCGGTCATGGAGCATCCCTTCTTCGGCTCTTGGGGTTATCAGGTGACGGGATATTTTGCGCCCTCCAGCCGCTTCGGCACGCCAGAGGAATTTATGCTGTTAATTGATGCCCTGCATAGGGAGGGAATCGGCGTAATCCTGGACTGGGTACCGTCGCACTTTCCTTCGGACATGCATGGTTTGCATTATTTTGACGGCACCTTCCTGTATGAACATGCGGATCCGCGCAAAGGCTACCACCCGGATTGGAAGAGCTATATCTTTAACTATGGAAGAAACGAAGTACGGTCTTTCCTCATCAGTAACGCTTTGTTTTGGTTAGACAGGTTCCATGCCGACGGCTTGAGGGTCGATGCCGTGGCCTCCATGCTCTATCTGAACTATTCTCGGGAAGAAGGGGAATGGATACCCAATGAACATGGCGGACAGGAAAACTTGGAGGCAGTAAGTTTCCTCAAGCAGTTCAATGAAACCGTCTACAGTGAGTATGAAGATGTGGTGACCATTGCCGAAGAATCCACGGCGTGGCCGATGGTGTCCCGCCCGACATCCATGGGTGGATTGGGGTTTGGGATGAAGTGGATGATGGGCTGGATGCATGACTCTCTGGAATATTTTAAACTGGATCCCATCCACAGACAGCACCATCAAAATTCCATCACCTTCAGTATTTATTACGCTTTTGCCGAAAATTTCATGTTGCCGCTCTCCCATGATGAGGTCGTCCACGGCAAATATCCTTTGCTGTTGAAAATGCCGGGGGACAACTGGCAGAAATTTGCCAACCTAAGGGCATTGTATGCCTATATGTATGCCCATCCGGGGGGTAAATTGTTATTTATGGGAGGGGAATTCGGCCAGACCTCCGAGTGGAACCACGACGCCAGCCTAGACTGGCATCTCAAAGACCAGCATTTCCACCGCGGAATCACCAATTCTCTTCGGGCATTGAACAAAATCTATAGTTCAGAGACCGCCTTGTACGAAATGGCTTTTGAGGAGCAGGGCTTTGAATGGGTGGATACGCAGGATACGGTCAACAGTGTGATTTCCTTTGTCAGGAAAAGTAATAATCCTGAGGACACCATCTTGATCATCTGCAACTTTACCCCACTTGTGCGGGACAACTACCGCTTGGGGGTGCCAGCATCAGGCGAATGGGAGGAAATCTTTAACAGCGACAGCAAGACCTTCGGGGGCAGCGATGTCAGGAATCCCCAGCCTATTGCATCTACCGATGAACCGCTTCATGGCAAAGATCAATCCATAGCCGTATCGCTGCCTCCGTTGGGAGTGGTGTATTTGAAGGTTAAAGAGAAGACGGGAGACCGGAGACCGGAGACGGGAGACGGGAGGGAAGACCGGTGACGGATGAGGGGGAAGCAGGAAGTGGGAAGTGGATGTCTCCCGAAGCCTGTAAGGCTTCCATAGGATTAACCGGGGGTATATCCCCGGAAAAGCCGACCGACGGGGCGGCAACCCTACAGGGGTTGCATTGTTTGGCGATGCAGAATGTCCGATGTCGATGCCGAAGGACAGATGAGGCCGATCGAAAACAAAATACGTTAACTATTTTAATGGTAGCAATGTCGTTTTGGAAAGCGCCTAAGAGGCCATAGAACGGAGAACCTGGTCTATGTGTCCAATGGGTGCTTGACGCTACGACATTGCTTTTAATACACTGCTCTCATTTTTTTTAATTGTCTGTAAGATTTCATCCTATTTCTCAACCTATATTGAAAATTAGGAATGATGAAATTCAAATCAGGATCTACCCCCCAAAATCAATGACACGGCGGAACAAAGAAGAATTCCTCGAGCAGGTATTCCCCCATCAGGCACTTATACATAAAATATGCAGGATGTATCGGGATAGCAAGGAAGACCGTGAAGACCTTTTTCAGGAAATCATCTATCAACTTTGGAAAGCCTATCCTCAATTTCAGGAAAAATCTAAGCTAAGCACCTGGATGTATCGGATAGGTCTGAATACCGCGATCGCCACATTTAGAAAACCTACCATACAGCAATCCCCTTTGGAAGATCATCACAGTGACGCAGTCAGCGTGAGCGAAAGCACTTCTGAAAATGAAGCAAATGATATAATGCATTATGCCATCCGGCACTTGAATGAAGCCGACAGAGCATTTCTTACCCTGTACTTTGAAGACATCAGCCACCAGGAGATAGGGGAGATTTTGGGGATCAGTGAAAACAACGTTGCGGTACGGCTCACAAGGATTAAGGATAGAATCAGAACAATATTAAACTTAAGATCATGAACTTAGAAAACCTAAAATCGAATTTCAATGCCTCATCCCCGTCACCCATCAGTAAAGAGGCGCTCTTGAGCATGTTGGATGTCAACCGACATCCAATTTTGAAAAGGATCAGGATTCAATTGATGATAGAGAGTATCGCCTGGATTATCTTTCTGTCCTGCTTCTACAATTTTTTCGATGGGCATCTAAAGCCGGCTACTTGGAACATCGCTTTGGTATTCGCTATCGGGTTGATACTCGTCCATAACGCGGCAGGATATAAAATCACCAATAACCCGATCAACGGGATGAACATTGCGGAGTCCCTGACCAATTACTATCATCAATTGAAAAAATATGCCTACCTATCTATCGCCTCAAGGGTATTGGCAATTGGCATTTTGTTCGGCTATTTCCTGTCCGGCTTGGAATCCTTGGGGGAGCGGCATTACATCAGCATGGGCGTTGCGGGTATCGTGATAGCTATTCAAGTATGGCTCTTGTGGCGCATCTGGTCAAAAAGAATCTCCACAATCACCGAAAAATATGAGCGAATAATAGAGAAGGAGTGACTTGTCGGAAGATAGAAGTGGGAAGACCGTATGTTGGATGTGCGATGACGGATGTTCGGTGAGATGGAAGTCAGTAGTGGAAAAATAAAAGTAGATCCAGTGTCGATCTTCGGTCTTCGTGTTTCCTACTTCCCACTTCAGACTTATCTACTAAACAAAGTATAAGTATGATATAGTACAGGAGTACGCTAGGGGAGTACTAGGCCAGTACGGAGATACTTGGATAAAAAGTAGCGGATTAAAGGGGACGGACAAAGTGAAAATTTCTTTTCCACAATATCTCCTAATTCCACAACAGAACCCTTTTTCCTTACGTCTCGGCAACAAACCAACATATAAACCCATGAAAACACCTGTATTTGCCTTGCTTCTTATAGCCCTCACTTTTGTATCCTGTATGGAAGACCCGCAACGCTCAGCGCTGGATAAAGGGCCGGCTCCGGTGGGCATCTGGAGCAATATCAGCTATCAGGACAACAGCCTTATCTTAGAAAAAGGCCCAAAACTGCAGGACAACACCTATGGCTACCGCTTTCTCAGCAACGGAAAGCTGATCCATCGGGCCAATTCAGGATTTTGTGGCACGCCCCCCATTGCCACCAGTGATTTTGAAGGTACCTGGAAAAGGGATGGTGATATTATCCGGCTGGAAGCAGGATTTTGGGGCGGTACACAGGTTCAGGAATGGAAGATCCTATCCGATACAGGCAAAACCCTCCAGGTAGAGGTGATCAGCAGCGAGTTGGAGATGACGCAGTAAGGCTTTCGCCATTCAGGAACAGCGGGTAAGCTTCTTTTATTCCTGTGGATTTAACGGGCTTTTCTTTGGAGTGTCATTTGAAAAGACAAATTAAGATACTTATCTTAAACCCTATGGACATCCTCAGGTTAATTCCCGCTCTTCTTATACTGCTTTTTTCCTGCAACAAGCCAGAGGCAGGCGATTCTTCGTACACCGCTTTTACGGGTGGCACCCTGATCGACGGTAGCGGTTCAGCGCCTATCGACAAGGGAGTACTTCTGATACAAGAAGGCCGTGTGGTGGCTGCCGGAACGGCTGATGAAGTGGATATACCCGAGGGGGCTGTGATAAAGGATGTTTCCGGCAAGACCATTATGCCGGGCATTATCAATGGGCATGGCCATGTAGGAGAAGTGATTGGCATCGAAGGAGGCCATTACTCTACAGCAACCCTGGAGCAAAACCTTGGGCTTTATGCCCGCTATGGCGTCACAACGGTAGTGAGTCTGGGCGGGGACAAAGTAGAAGCCGTACCCTTTCGTGCCCTCAACGATACCCTGCCGATAAAAAGGGCTAGGCTGTATATTGCCGGCGAGGTAATCAGCGGAAAAACGCCGGAAGAAGCCGTAGCCGCCGTGGAGCGAAACCATGAGATGGGCGTGGACTTTATGAAAATACGGGTGGATGACAACTTGGGCGCCAGTACCAAGATGTCGGAGGAGGTTTATCAGGCGGTGATCAATCGCTCCCATGAGCTGGGCTATCCCATCGCCACGCATATGTATTATCTGGAAGATGCCAAAAAGCTTTTGGAAGCCGGTTCGGACCTTGTGGCCCATAGCATCCGGGATCTGCCGGTGGATGAAGAACTGATCAGCCTGATCAAGGCCAAAGGAATAGGCTATTGCCCTACCCTAACCCGGGAATTGTCCACCTATGTGTATGAAGACACCGCCGCCTTTTTTTCCGATCCCTTTTTTCTGAAGGAGTACGACCAAAACATGATAGCCCCGCTGCTGGATCCCTCCCAGCAAGAGGAAATGCGAAACAATGCCAGTGCCCAAACCTACAAAAAACAGCTTCCTATCGCTTACGCCAACCTTAAAACGCTTAGCGACCGCGGAGTACCCATTGTGTTTGGTACCGACAGTGGCGTGCCGACACGCTTTATGGGCTATTTCGAACACCTGGAAATGGAGATGATGGCCGAAGCCGGGATGACACCGATGGAGATTGTCGTCTCCGCCACGATGACCACTGCGGAATATTTGGGCTTGAAAGACCTGGGCACCTTATCTCCCGGCCATTGGGCTGATTTTTTGATTTTGGATGCTAATCCCTTGGAGGATATTAGAAATGTAAGGAAGATAGCTGGGGTGTATATTGGGGGAGAGGACGTGGAGTGAGGAAAGTCTCTAAGGCCCCAAAAATATTGTTTTAGATCCACTTGTGGATGCAGGAGCAGGTATGCTAACCATGGCTTTTTGGTATCCTTAGCATTGCGAGGAATACTTATAGAAGATCTTGTTTTAACCATCTTTATCACCAATGAATATACCCAATACAGGGTATTTTTCCGATGTTTTCTGTTGTACTGGCGGTTTATTGGGGAAGATTAGGTATTATTAGGGGAGATAAGCGCCACAACGTGTGTATATAAAAAGGTTTGGCAGATCTTAAGGACATGCAAACTGAATATTACGGTAGAAAGACAATTTATTAAACGCCACCATGAATCCCTTACTAAAACGCCATTTTTCAAATTTTAAGCAGAAATTTGAGATAACGATCCCTGATAACCTAAAAGACAAAGAAAAGCAATTATTGGAATCAAAGGCATTTGAAAAATTTGTTAATTATACAATTTTAAGTTTTGATTACCCCGAAACCTTTACACCAGATACTAATCTTCTTAATTTTGTATCAATTGGAGGAGGGCATGATACTGGAATTGATGGAATTGCAATCGTTGTAAATGAAACTATAATCAGAAATATCGATGATATTAACCTAATACTTCAGGAAAAAAATAAAAAAATCGAATATGATTTTGTATTCATGCAATCTAAAATGCAGACTAATTTTGATGCTTCCGAATTTAATACATTCGCACTCGGGGTTGAACATTTCTTGTCAAAAAAATCCATTTTACCCGAAAATGAACAAGTTAAGGAACTAAGAAAATTAAAGGAATTTCTTGATACAGACGAAGTAAATAAAAGAATACGGCGTAACCCCAATATTAGTCTGTACTATATTAGCACAGGAAATCCACCAACTGACCGACATTTCCTTGGCACTAAGGAATTAGTGGAGAAAAAATTTAAAGACTCCGCTTATTATTTTAATGAGGTAAACATTAAATTAGTTGATGGAAATACATTAATCACCTTTTGTGACGAACTGGAGAATAACTTTCAGGTTAAATTTAATGTTCTTGACACGCTACCACTTTTAGTCGGCGACAATGCTGAAATTAAAAAAGCTCATGTTTTTACATGTACTGCGACTGAATATCTTAAAGTTTTAAAGAAGAGTGAAGATGGCTCACTCCGGAAGCATTTATTCCATGATAATGTGAGGGACTACCTAGGAAGCAAGGACGGGTCGGTTAATAATGAAATTGAGAAATCAATTATTCAGAATCCCGATATGTTTCTGTTATGCAATAATGGTGTGACCATAGTTTGTAGTGATTTTAATCCCATTAAGGATAAGTTAGTTCAAATTGACAACCCTCAAATTGTAAATGGTTGTCAAACAAGTTCAACGATATATAAACAAAAAGATAATCCAAATATCGCGAACGTAAAATTGTTGGTAAGACTCATTTGTACGGACAATTCTAAAATCACAAATCAGATCGTAAGAGGTACAAATAAGCAAAACCAAGTTCTAGAAGAAGCTTTTGAAGCTACTTTGCCTTTTCATCAAGACAAGCTCGAACCATTCTTTTTGTCAATTGATAAGGGACCAAGACTTTATTATGAAAGAAGAACAAAACAATATAATGATTCGAATATAAAAAGGTCGCAAATAGTTAACCTTCGAATTATGTCTCAAGCATTTACTTCAATTTTCTTGGTTGCACCACATGATTCTTACCGGCATGAGAAGATTATCTTTGAATTATATGGCGGTGAAAAATGGAAAAGGAAAATATTTAGAGAAGAACACAGTGAATATCCTTATTATACAGCTGCAGCAATTTGGTATAAGTTTGAAAATTATATTTATCGGGAGCAAAATAAAGATTTAGAGATTTACAAAAATCACTTATATCTAATATTTAGGGAAAGTTTAGGTGAAGAAGCTCCCCCACTAAAAAAGGGTTACAAAATTGAAAATTATTGCAGCAAATTAATTGAGGTTTTAGATGAACCTGAATTTGAAAAACGATTTAAACAAACTGTCACGATATTTAATGAGATTCGTGATAAGTGGATAAAGAGTGGCGGTAGCCCTCATGGTATTAAAGATAATAAAAGCTTTACGGACTTACTTTTAACTGTTACGAAGGAGAAATTCTTCAAAAAACCAACTCAGCAAGTAGAAAGTGAAAAAAATTACACAGGCCGGGTTTTAAGGATAGTTTTTAAAGATAATAATTTGTGGCATGGGTTCATTGAGAGTGCAGAATTAATGGATAATGTTTATTTTGATTCTAGAGCATTTAACGGAAATATTAAAGAATTAAAACCAAAAGTAAATGTTGATTTTGATATAATACAAACAAAGTCAGGTAAGATTTCAGCTAAAGGAGTAAAGATTCAAAAATAAAAACTGTGCCCAGTGAAGTAGACAAAATATACATCTCAAATGACAATTTCGCTCAAATTAAAAAACTTTAAAAAAATCTCTAAAGAAATAGAACTGATAGACTTCGATAGAGTAAATTATTTTGTAGGAAAAAATGGAAGCGGTAAAAGTAGTATTTTGAACGCGTTGTCATTTTTAAATGACGAAACAAATGCAAAACACTTTTTTACGAAAGAAAGCATAGTGCATTTACAAATAGATGACAAACATCATTCACTAATTTGGATTGATGAAGACCCAAATCATGTTACAAAAAAGTCATCATTATACATAGAGTTATATACTTTTGATGAACTCGCCTATGAAAAAGGAGCAAATGGTATTAGTCGCCATAAATTTACATATACTAACATAGGAAAAGAGCAGTTAGAGTTCATCAATGAAACAGCTAGCTATTTAGGGCTAAATGAGATTAAAGCTGAAAGAATTATTAACAATGATGATCCATGGAGCAATGATGTAGGTACACGGGTTTTTAAACAAGATAATGTCCAACTTAATCTAAATTTTTTGTCACAAGGTTTCAAATCTTTTAATGATATTAGATCGATTATACTTAATTCTTTATTAGATATTGATCGAAAACAAAGAGCCAATCTTAACGGAATTTTTATTTTAATTGAAGAACCGGAAAACAATCTACATCCAGATCTGCAAAAGAAAATTCCAAATTACTTTGACGAGATACTGAGTCAAATCCCAACAGAAATCAAATGTAAAACTTTCTTCTTTGTATCGACTCATAGCCCGTTTTTAATTGGCGCTTCTGCAAACTATAAAGATCAAAAAGTATATCTTATTTCTGATGGCAGTCCATTAGATTTAGAGCTAAAAAATGTAAACATTTCAAGTGGGTATAGAGGCTATCAATGTAGCTGGATTGTTTCTCAAATGTTAGGTAGCGATATAACTGATTTTGGATATCCAGAAAATTATTGCATCTTGGAAGAGTATTCTCTTCAACTAATTCTAGAAGGTTTAAAATCTAAAAACTTGATCAGAAATATTCAATTTGTATCAGCATCAGGTGTAATGCGAGCTGTGAATTTTTCAGAAACAATAAATGAACTATTAAATCTAAATACTTTAATAAAATGCAACCCGTATTATTTTGACAAATATCAAATTATAATAGATAGTTTAGACGGACTTGGTGCAAAAGAAAAGGAGAAAATTCATAAACTAAAATCCTCTGTTGGAGAAAGGTTCATCGAGCTGAAAGAAAGATCATTAGAAGACTATTATAAAAATATTGACTTGGATATTCATAAAATGGCCATTGAAGAGATATTGATGGCGAAAGGAAGAGAAAAAGGCCCTATTAAATCAAAATATGCAAATCTTATTCTGAACAAAATAAATTCTAGAGAAGACTTCGCGAATCTATTTAATAATCAATTAGATTTTTTATTAAAATAGATACAGCTGCTAATCAAATACGTTCCCGACAAATTTCGCGGACGAGTGCGCCTCCTACCTCAGTAGGCAGACTCACACCACAGTAACTCCGACCTAGCCCGCGGCGGGCTGTACAGGTCTTCCCGAATTAAGTTCGGGGGAGGTTGGTGCGGCGGTAACTGTTTACCCATCCCCGCCAGACTTCTGCCAGCTTCTTCAAACGTTACACAAAACTGTACGACCTAGTCCTATAGACGGGGCGACTCGGCACCAAAGAACACAGATTAAACACCCAAACCTTTTTTAGGCAATAGCCTTTTTAAAGACTCAGCACATTCAGCAAAAATAATTTTGACCTTTTGTTTTTTCTCTTTATATTCATCAAGGTTTTTTAGCAAAGGCAGTTGAGACGCCTTACGGTTCCCGCCCATCGGGATAGTTCCAGGATCAGGGAGAATGCAGATCAAAGATATCAGTTTTAGTAAAGGCAAATTAGGGTTTTAGGCCGCTCTTTCCGGATCATCAAATCTTAAAAAGATAGCCGAAACAAGGAATAGTTCAAAATCAGACCTTATTTAAGTCAATTCAGGCTCCAAAATAGCGACTGCAGGGTGGTTTTATGCAACAGCAGCCTCCGGGAGAGCAACTACAGCTTAGAAAAATTCTAAAACAGCTTAGAAAAATTTTATTACAGCGGCTAGGAATTATAAAACAGTGTGGAAAAATCCTATTACAGTCTGTTTTAATGCGAATGTAACGTGTTTTTGCCCGAATGCAAAGGCCTGCCGCAGAATTGCAGGAGAGAGAAAGACAACATCGATCACAATAAACCCATTTTCAACTTAAATACTATGGCAACAACAGAACCCGAAATCCTGGAATTGTACCGGGTATCCCTCACCAACGCCGGATCACAGCCGGCCATTGCACAAATTTTAGCCGAATACGGCTACGGGCCGGAGAAACTTAAGCAAGGCTGGGCGTTGCTGGCCGATGTCGAGGCGGCCAGCGACATCCGGGAGACGGAAAGAAACGAGTCTTCAGCAGCCTATCACGCCTTCCAAACGTTATGGGACCAACTGATGGGCATATATGCGGCGCACCGGCGAAAGGCAAAAGTGGCCTTTAGCAAGGATCCTGTCCTGGCTGAAAGGATCAAGGTACACGGGGCAATTTCCCGCACCTATATGAGATGGCTGGCAACGGTAAAGCCATTCTACCGCATCAGCCTGGCGGATCCGAAAATCCAGGAGGGACTGGCCCGGGTGAGGGTCAGCATGGAGGAGCTGAACGCCGCCAATGCGATGATCCCCGAATTGGAAGCAGCCCGCACCTTTTATATCAAAGAGAAGGGCGAGTCGCAAAATGCCACTAAAATTAAGGATGAGGCAATGGGCCGAATTGATGACTGGATGAAGGAGTTCTACGCCATCGCAAAGATTGCGCTGGAGGAGAGCCCCCAACTGATGGAATCCTTGGGCAGGCTGGTAAGGAGTTGATGCTTCGGAATGCATTAGATATGCGGCCACGAAGATAAGTAGCCTAAATGGCCTTTCCTTCGTGGCTATTGTTTTTGCCGGGCCATTAAAGCTCTGAGATATTGCGGGCTACTTCTTTGTGTTGCAGCGCCTTTGTGGTGATTATTTTTTACGCCATGGGAAAGAGACCGTAACGGCTTTTCAGAAAAAGGAGGTTGAGCTTATCCGACAGTTTTATCGCACATTTCGAATTGTTGAAGCCAATAATTAGGCTATGAAGTACAAGCCTTTTGTGTTCGGGAATATGTCTTGACGAGAAGGGAGATACCAGAAGTTAGATGCAATTGCCCTTTACTTTTGGCTTGACCCAAAAGTAACAAAAAGTCAAGGCTGTTAATCCCTTCTTCAAACCGGCAATGATTCCGCTTACGAGTTTGCTTCCGGACGGTTTGATTTTGTACCAACCGTACCAGCCTAAAAACGGGTGGATCTCTCTCGACACTCGAGAGCTAACCCGTTTTCTTGACGGCCGCTACGGATGGCCCAAAACCGAAGGGATTAAAGGCCGGTCCTAAAAATTGCTTTGGATCAGAGATAGAGGTGACTCCGAAATTGGGGAATTGCCTGCCTTCCGGTAGGCAGGCCGCGGGGCAGGAAATACTAATGCAAACAAGATGGGTTCCGGTTTGCCCCTACCAATGACGTATAGCGACGGAGCGTTATTGCGGGGAGATGCATAGACGCTTACTAATACCTCATCACCGACGAAGCAACCTCCTCCACCCTGTCTTTCTAGCGGGAGAGGCTTTTTACTTTTGGCTTGACCCAAAAGTAACAAAAGGTCAAGGCTGTTAATCCCTTCTTCAAACCGGCAATGATTTCCCTATCGAGTTTACTTCCGGACGGTTTGATTTTGTACCAACCGTACCAGCCTAAAAACGGGTGGATCTCTCTCGACACTCGAGAGCTAACCCGTTTTCTTGACGGCCGCTACGGATGGCCCAAAACCGAAGGGATTAAAGGCCGGTCCAAAAAATTGCTTTGGGTCAGAGATAGGGGTAAGATCCCGCTTTGTCTTGAAAATTTCCCATGATGGGCATTCTTCTAAATAGCTTAAGTTAATAGCTCAAATTTTCATTTTTATCCTTGATTCTTGGCTAGGCTATGGGAGAAGCCAGCGGATCACTCATCATTAATCTTTCCGTCTATTTTAACACTGTCGAACGTTTTTGTAAATCTCACTAGGGTAGAATACAGCGAAACTATCACTTCAGCCCGATTATGTTCTTTTCTTATGTACAATCCCGGCTCCTACCGATCGTCCTAATATGGTCAGTTTATCGTGGTATAATATTCGATATACAATTACTAAAGATCTTTCAGGAGAAGGGTTTGGTAATGCCAAAGCTGGAATATTCCAAAATAAAATATGTGCAGTCCTATGAGACCAATAACCCTATTTATAATTTGCTTCGTTTTTCCGTTTGGTATCATGGCACAGATCAAGTCGGTTGAGCTGGACGTGGTGAAAAACCAAATCAATTCTGGCCTTCCACTTCCTTCCGAGGAGACCTTTTATGTCAGCGGGAGTTTACCACAAGGCGTTAGGCTGGTAGAACTGACTTTGTATAGGTCCGACAAGCCAGCATCCACAGGAAAAGTGTATTCCTGGAAAGCGCCCTACCAGTTCGAAAGTAATAGATTCCAGATTTTTGTTTCTGAATTATTGAGAAGCAATGAATCCTACACTTTAAGCTTAAATTTCTTCAGCCAGGCGGATAGAGAGGAAATGGAAATACTGACGGAAGCAATCCATGCCAATCTGGAAGCTCATATTAAAGCCAATTACCAGGTGGACAGGAGAAACATCAGATCCCTTGTAAGCGATAAGGTTCTGGTAAACCAACTTAATCAAATCGTGGTCCAAGGAATTGACAACTACGCCAATCCCATAGGACAGGATTTCACGGGATTTAGTGATCTGGTGAAGATCAAAGTGGATCAAATGAAAAAGCTCCGCTTAAGCAGGGCAAGGTTCAATATCATCAACAGAAATGAAAAGGATAACGATAGGGCGGTCTATGCCCACCAATTAATTGATGAGTTGGTCAACCTTACCCAAGCAGAAGTAACACAATATCTTAGGTCCAATATTTTGATGCTGGTGGACGTGCGTGAGATCAAAAGCTATCCGACGGAAAAGAAGCCTCTCCAACTTCCTCTGAACGTCGGCTATGCCGGTACTTATTTCAGCGGGAATTTTAAAAACCTTAATTATGACACTGCTCCGCTGATAGGTCTATCTCTGCCTCTGGGAAACCGTAACTTTGCGAAATTTTTGGGGAACGCCTCTTTCTCTACCGGGATAATGCTGACGAATCTGCGGGATGAGAATGATGTCGAAATCAGCGGCCCACTTATTGGCAGGCCCATTTATGCAGGCCTGGGTTATACTGTATTTAGAGTACTCCGCTTTAATGCCGGAGCCGTGCTTACCTCTACCGAATTAATAGATCAAAGCGAAAAGGTGAGTTTCTATCCTTTCGTCGGCTTTAGTCTGGAATTCAACCTATGGTTGGGATTTAATTCCAAAAAATAGCTTCCATGAAAACATTATTGGTTCTATTATTCTTTTTCTTAACCGCTCATAGCGCATTTCCCCAGCTCGACCCTTATAACTGGCGGGTGGGGATCAGTGGCGGATACACCAATTACTATGGTGACCTCAGCCCACATAAGATTTCATCTGTTGATGACTTCTCCAACCTTTTGCGTCTGTTCAATTATAACGAAAACTATGTGACGGATTATTCCTATACTTTAAGCCTGGAAAGGACACTCAATGCTACTTTAGGGCTACAGTTATCAGTGGGAAAATATTCCATTTCCATGACCGACCGTTACATCAGTCCCAGCAACGTTCTCCAGCTCGATTCGCCTAACTTTATGAGATCCTTGAATTTCAAGACCGAAATAACGGATTACGGTGTCGGCTTAGTCATCAAAGCTGACAATGGAAAATTACTGAAGAAGAACGCTTTTATCGCCCCTTACCTCACTTTGGGAGTGGGTTGGTTAAATTTCAAGGTTTTTGGGGATCTGTATGATGATGAAAACAACCCTTATGATTATTCCCGGCCTGAAAACGTCAACAACGATATCTTTGAAACCCGATTAGACCGGCTGAATACGGAAATTTATGAGGGCTACTCCAATACTGCCTTCTATGGACAATTTGGATTGGGGATTCGATTTAGAGTAGCTAGGCAGCTGGAACTATTCGCCCAAAGCGATTTCAAACTGACGAATACCGACTATCTGGATGATGTGAGCGGTGGCTACAGGCAAGAGTATGACTCTCCCCAGCAGCTGTACACCGCTAGGCCTAATCCGGAATGGGACTATAGCATGAGGGGAAGCGATAACGGCCGCAACGATTGGTACATCAACCATAGTGTGGGAATTAAGCTAAGCTTAAGTCCCAGAAAATCGGCTTTTACGGCTTCCCGCGTAACTCCCGGCTATTACGGGCAGACGGACATTACTCCTGCTAACTTGGGCCAAACTGTAGAACCGACTGACTCACTGTCCACTTCCGACAAACAGGAGCCAATCACCAATAACTACATCACCTTTATACAACTGAACCAACCCTATAACAGGGATTCTTCTTACTATTCCTTTAAAGTTCTAGAAGCTGATGTTTCCATTTTGAGTCTGGAAAATCGCCTGATTGCCAATTCAAACAGCACGGAGTCTTTGAACACGGTGCTGGACTCGTTACAGACCTTACGCACCGAAGCGACTTCAGATACAATCGCTCCTAGCCCCGCTCTTTTGCAATCGATAGATGACCAGATCAACACGGCGAATGGGCAACTCGATAATGTACTGGTAGAAAGAACAGCAATCGAGGAGGAGTTGCGAGCTGCCCGACAGAACAAGGAGCTTTTTTATTCCGCGTATAACTTATCCTTAGAAAAACGGGAAACAACAGATAGTTTGGCGTTTATGAATAAAATATTAGAATTGCCCGCTGCTGTTAAGAGTGCTTTGGCTTATCAAGGAACCTACTATACCATAGGTCAGGATACTTTGGGAACTGCAGAAATGCCTGCTCCCTACCAATCATCAGAGGCCGGACGTCCCGCAAGCAGATTTGGGGAAAATTCTTCTACCCTAAACAGTCCGTCCCAAATCGGGGCAGGATACGACAATCAGTTGTACTCCGCATTACTTCAGGAGAGAGCGAGAAACAATGATCTTCTTAATGAATTGCGGAATTATGACCAGACTTACCGTATCAACGAACCGATCTACGCTGAGGGTGAAGATAAATGGCAGAATTATGATAGAGAGCGCAGAAGGTCTTCTTATGATAATCCCTACATCATCAACGGGATGAGCGAAATGGCAAGGAGCCGAAACAACACCCCTTATGTTGTTCCTATTATTGTTCCCCGGAACAACCAGCGGGAGGATGCTTCGCAACAAGCAATGACTTCCGAAGAGGTACATCAAAGGAATATTCCGCAGCAGTTGAAGATCAATCCCAGGCTAAATAGACCGATTAGTTCTATATTCAACTCTCAATATCCCAGCCCCCTAAGAAGGGATGGAATAACTGTCCCTACTCTCCCAGAAGATAGAAATAGACAAACGGTGGTGGATGAGACCCCTTCAAATATAGCTGGCAATCCGTTTATCATCAGTAAGGTCGATGTGTACTTTGGAAATAATCAGGCGAACCCTGAAGACGAAGAATTAAAAAAGCTTCTTCCGTTGATTGAATTTGTTAAAAGCAACCCAGACGTCAGGCTAACGGTTTCCGGCTTTGCTGATAATACAGGTCCGCTACAATACAATCTGAATCTGGTTAAAAAGCGAATAGCGCAGGTGCAAAACTTCCTGACTGAGCAGAACGGTATTTCAACCGAGAGAGTAAACGTCCAATCAGGCGGCCTAATTGTAAGAGAAAGTGGCAGGCGCCCGAGTCCTTCGGACAGGAAAGTGGAAGTTTGGATGCATGAAAGCAATGAATAAAATAGATGATCAACTGTTTACGTGCCATTGCATTGCCCCACATCCTGTGGCTGATTGCTAATCGGGGGTGTATGGAGCAGCACTTCAAGATTTTTTAATGCGCAGGAAGATCGTTATTTTTTCTATCAAATGGCTTGATTGAAAACGACTGTGAGAGTTCTATCGCTCAATGTTCTACGCCTGGGCAATCAGCTAGGACAAAGAGCGTGGACGTTCAAATGAGGGCATAGCCATCTGCTCCCGGAGATTTTGTGCTTACCTGCTCTTGATCAATATTTCATTTTTCATGATTCCTGATCATCAATAGTAATCGTAAGGAAACAATTCCTTAATGCTTTTGACCTTATCAACATAAGGATATTCTATCATGAACCAGAAGCCATCCTTAAGTTGATCAATATGGGGTGCAATGGATTTGTGGAAGTGCGCTTCGGCCGTAGATTTATCAATGCCGAACTCCTGAATTAATAGAGAGATTAATGTGGGAGATAGATTTTTTGGAAGGAAAGTATTTGTCGATATACATTATCTACCAAATTTTTAAATAAATCAGTACCTCAAGATAACGTAAAAGTTCATACATGCCAAAAAACTATATCTAATTTGCAGTGGACAAACCTGTAATTAATTTTAAAAAATCATCCGCTTTTGACAAACACTCCCCTATTACCTAAAGGACTTAACTCGGCAAATCGGGGATCTACCCGGTAAGGCCATGCCCCACATAAGCCTGTGCTGTTGCTCACCTTTCTAAAATAGGGAGGCTTTTTACTTTTGGCTTGACCCAAAAGTAACAAAAAGTCAAGGTTGTTGGGAGGTGGAAGACCGGAGACCGAAGCTATCCTGAAATCGGATATTGGATGGCTGAAGAGGGAAGAAGTTCAGTGCTAGATAAATTGCTCCGAAGCAAGGGATTGCCGCGGGGCAGGAAAGGTTACTGAAGGCAACATAGGTTCCGGTTTGCCACTCGCAATGACGTATAGCGACGGAGCGTTATTGCGGGGAGATGCATAGACGCTTACTAATACCTCATCACCGACGAAGCAATCTCCTCCACCCTATCTTTCTAGCGAGAGAGGCTTTTTACTTTTGGCTTGACCCAAAAGTAACAAAAAGTCAAGGCTGTTAATCCCTTCCTCAAACCGGCGAAGGCTCCGGACACGATCTTGCTTCTGGCCGGTTTGATTTTGTGCCAACCGTACCAGCCTAAAAACGGGTGGATCTCTCTCGACACTCGAGAGCTAACCCGTTTTCTTGACGGCCGATCCGGATGGCCCAAAACCCAAGGGATTAGAGGCCGAGGCTTGGAGCCAGAGACCGAGGTCTCCCTGTTGTAATAATTTTCTACAGGCTAAATAAGTAGTTTTGAGATTGATGCAGAATTATTCCAGAGGAGTTTTGTACGTTGATGGTCAGTTAAGAGCCCCGGCTCATAAACAAAAAAAATGTTGCCCATCATTTTGAAGAAAAAATCGTTAAATAATTATTACTTTTATCTACCAACCACAAATAAATGACGAACAACCTCCCGCAACCACTACAGAACGACATTTTTAACATTACCCAAATCACCGCTGTCCCTTCCATCTTAAATATCATTTGTCAGACTACAGGAATGAGGTTTTCCGCAGTAGCACGCGTGACGGATACCCAATGGATTACCTGTCTGACAAAAGATGAGATCAATTTCGGGCTGAAAACCGGCGATGAATTGGTCTTGGAAACGACGATCTGTAACGAAATCAGGCAACATTCGAGACCTGTAATCATTGAAGAGGTAAGAAAAAGTACGGACTTCTGCGACCACCACACACCGGCTCAATACGGATTCCAAAGCTATATTTCCTTCCCTATCTTTAGAAAAAACGGTGAATTTTTCGGAACGCTTTGCGCCATTGATCCGGAACCGGCCAAGTTGGATACCAAGGAAGTTCGGGATATGTTTGAATTGTACACCCAGCTGATTTCCTTCCATTTAGATGCCATTGAAGAAGTGGGGGAATTGACGCAAAGCCTTCAAGAACAAAAGCACATTGGCAAATTAAGGGATACGTTTATCGCTATTTTAGGTCACGATTTGAGAAGCCCTATAGCAAACGCATCGATCTGCGCGGATATGCTTCTAGATATGGAACTTCCGGCGACTGCCAACCAACTGGCAGGTATTGTCAAATCCACTTCCCAGCGAATGCAGGGGTTGATTGATAATTTGTTGGATTTTGCCAAAGGACACCTGGGCGAAGGGATTATATTGGAGCTTTCGCCTGACAAACAATCCTTAAAGGAAATGTTGCTTCAGGTTTCCCAAGAGTTTAAAATGGGTAACGGTGAGCGGGAAATTTTAACGGTCATTGATTTAAAGGATGATTTTGAGTGCGACATCAATAGAATCAGCCAACTCTATTCCAACTTGTTGGCCAACGCCATCAATCACGGTGCTTCAGATAAACCGGTCAACACAAAGGTTATTGCCGAAAATGGCGTCTTTAGTTTGTCGGTATCCAATTCAGGCGATAAAATCCCAGAGGAGAAAATAGCGAACTTGTTTAAACCGTTTTTCTCCACCAATGTCGCCAGCAACAAATCCGGATTAGGTCTCGGGCTGCATATTTCATCAGAGATTGCGAAAGCCCATGGCGGTAAGATACAAGTCATCTCTACTGGAGAAAAGACGACTTTTGCCTTCGAAATGCCGATATAGCCGCTCTTTGAGACTGATTTTTAAAGGAGATTGGGCACCGGATGCGAAAATACACCATCGCTTCAGACAGCATTAGCGGAGGTTCATCTGTTCAAATCTGTATACCGCCAACTCCCAGCCCTTTTTATAACTGTTGACTAACTTTGAACCTGGATTTGTTTTGAATTTCCACATTTTCTTCATGATTAATAAAAAACCAACCCATAAATCTAATTACTGCGGTTTTTTTATTCATGTTAAAGATGTTTAATGAAAGTCAAGAAATGTGAAAAAGGAAAGGCGATCCACCTTCATTAATCAGAAGCTGTGAAATTAGAATACGAAAATGGGAGCGGACGTTGGCACCTTTTGAAGAGGTACATCGACACTGGTGATTACCTCAGCCCCTAGGCATGTTTACCCCTTACCTTTTTTGACAGCTGCACTATTTTCTCCACAACAAAACCAATGACTAATCCGGAAATGCCACAAGCCGTCGCCTTGACAAACCAAGCCAATGCGGGTGTTTCAGCTAGGGCAAGTTCTAATTCATGCAGTAAATGAGCGGTAAATGGGATGCCATGTGCAATGATTTCGGCACCTACCCAAAGCATCGCCGCCGTGCCCACATAACCTAGGATACGCAAAAAGTGGGGCATAAATTTCACTATTCCACGACCAAATTTTTGCGTGGCGGAATGAAATTTCTCCTGAGCCAGATGTACCCCGATATCATCCATTTTAACAATCAAGCCGACAAATCCATATACTGCCAATGTGATAAAAACCGCTACGGCCAGCATCACGATAATCTGATTAAGGATCTCCTGATCCGTCACCTGACTGTAGGCAATGGCCATAATTTCTGCCGACAAAATGATATCGGTTCGCACCGCCCCAGTCACCCGTTCCTTTTCCAGTTCCTCCGGAGAAATTACCTTTACCGGTTTACTCTCGACAGGCACATCCGCATGACTGCCAAACATGGAGTGCACCTTTTCGTATCCTTCAAAACACAAATAGGCACCCCCCAGCATGAGAATAGGTGTAATCGCCCAGGGAGCGAAATAACCTAGCAACAAGGCTGCGGGGCTTAGGATAAGCAGTTTGTTGATCAGCGATTTCTTGGCGATCTGGTAAATGATGGACAGCTCCCTCGAGGGATCAAGACCTACCACATATTTGGGCGTCACCGCTGTATCGTCGATGACAATGCCTGAAACTTTACCGGTAGTTTTGGCAACCTGGGCAGGTATATCATCTAAACTGGCGGCACTGGCCTTTACCAAAGCAGAAATATCATCCAATAGAGCAAAAAAGCCTGAAGCCATAGGTACGTTAGCTACTTAATATTTAGTTTATCACCAATCAATTCCCTTCATCTCAGCAACAGATAAGTACTACGTTTAAATATAGTAAAAGGATTTCTTTTTACACTCCCGCCTTCTGGATAACCTCCATCGTTTTTCTGAGTCCGGTTTCAGCCACTTGCTGTAGGTCTTGTTTCCAATAATTGGGGTTGTACAGTTCTAAGGAAATACATCCAGTAAATCCCGTTGTTTTCAAGCTTTTCAATATCTCGGGAAGAGGTAAGATCCCATCACCTGGATAAACCCGGTGCTCATCTCCCAGTGCGGCAATGGCTGGTGAGGCAGGGGCATCGGCAAATTGGAAGATCGCAATCATTTCTCCCTTTATCAGCTTCAGCCCTTCAAAACCGCCTTCGCTAATGTGCATATGATAGGTGTCCGGAATGATCATGGCGTTGGGATGGTTGGCGTCAAGCGCCACTCCGGCAGCTTGGCCTAAAGTTTTTAGAGGAAAAAACTTAACAAAAACCAGTGCGGGGTTTAGGCCATATTCGTTGATCCCTATTTCGATGATTTCCCGGTATCGGTCTGCAACATATTTCTGGTCATAATTTTCCCCGACCGTATTGGGGATGGTCTGTATATGTTGAGATCCGATCTCCGCCGCCATGCGCATCCGGTTGCGGGTGCCTTCAAGGGACTCCTCAAATTTCTCCGGCGTAGGAGGCAATGAATTCCATAAACCGATGACACTGGGGACAAAAAGCCCAAGATCCTTAATTTCTTTCCCCAGATCCTTCAGGTTGCCTCCATTCTTTTCAAACTCCGCCAATTCTCCATCCCATGGCTCAATGGCATCGTATCCCGCCTTGGCGGCTATTTGCACCTTTTCACGCAAAGAGGCTGGACGAATGGTGGCTGTATCCAAGCATATAGGCCAAGGGCTTTGGCCCTTTTGGTACCGATTGTTAGGTGGGTGGTTATGCAGGGAGGTTTGGCTGGCCAAAACCGGAACAGCCCCGGCAGCAATACCCGCCATCGCGCCAAGGCCTATAAATTTTCTTCTTTTCATTATTTAATCTTTTGTTCGAACCACAAAATACATAAATATTCTTCCAAGCTTCCCCTATTTATGATAACCGGGCAAATACCTTGTCTAAAGCTAACCAAGTACAGGGAAATTTCACGAGTAGAGGCTAAAATAGCTTAATGAACGGAGAATACTGGCCTCTTATCAATTTACTCCGAATGTGAGGGGAAAAACCCATTGACCGAAGCTAAGGCACTTTATTAAACAAGGATAAATGTCGGATCACTTTTTCACTTTCCATTCCACCGGCCAAAGCCCCTGTAGTCACCCCTACCGTTCCAATGAATGCCGCCAACCGTAATTTATCCCATCCGGTGATTTCTGAGTGGGTCGCCAAGGTCGGCCAGGTCTTCATCAGCCCTTCGGGAAAAATATACATTTCTATAAAGAACATCAATCCGCCTACGAGAATAAACAGGCCGATACAGGCATTCAAAATACTCAGATAAATAATGGAATTGGCGACGGCCAAATGCTCGGTCAAGACCCTTTTTTCCTTCCTCGGGAGAAAAAGCGACTGCACCTTAACCAAATAGAGGCTGGCCCCAGCAATACTCAACAAGGCATATACAATCATTCTTCCATTACTCATATTTAAGCCAACGTCCCAGATTTCTGCCGTGAAGACCAATAGAAAAGAGGGCGCCACTGCGGCGGTGGCCAAACCCGGCAAGGAAAGCGACAAGAGCAGGGAGGAGTTTTGAATGATGGTCTTGATAATCTCCCATGGATGCCTCATCGCCATAAGAAGATGGAAAACGAATCCTTCCAAATTGTTGCCCCCCCACAATTCCCTTTCCGGAAAACGAGAAGATCTTCTACGTAGGCTGCTCCTTTCCTCCTTGTTAAAAGAAGGGCTGGCATTCAGATTGGCTGAAAAAGCAAAAGTCGACATCACCTTGCTTTGCGGGGCTGTCGCATGTCTTAAACCCAATACATGACCCAAAAGGTGAAGCAGGAGACTTGCGGCATTCCAACGTACGGCGGCTGAAGACAAAGGGCGTGTCGGTTGTTTTTGGCCAGCAGAAGCCAATTTCTTGGTGGAAAGGAGGACTACACGGGTAACTGGGGAGGCAAGACCAGCCTCTGTCTGTTTGCTGCTCGAGACCAATGGAACATCCGTAAGAACCACCATCAGATCGTACGGCCCCTCTGCCATCCGGTGACTCGCCGCGTCCAAAAAATCAGTAGGATTGTGCGGATGATCAGAGTCGAGTTGCATCGGGTCGGTAAAATGAAAATGCCAGTGTAAACCGGTAGACACCTCCATTTCCTCTTTAATATCACCTACCACCTGATCCCCAAATGCGTTCATTTCTTCTTTTTTGGCAAGAGGACTCAAAGCCAAAAATACACCCACGTTCATTTCCGCGGCCGAAACCGTTCCTTGAATTTCTTTGATATCTCCAATGAACCGCTTGGTGGAGCTTAATGCGCGGATAAACTTGGTGGTGGTGACTACCCGGCTGGCACGCAGCACCCGCAAGGCCCCAAGCAGCCGGAACATTCTAAACGCTGGCACTATTAAGCCGAGCACGGTAAGTCAGTTCTGTTTTATATAAAGAAGTTTCCTCTTAGCCAACCAGATTTTAAGCAAAAATTCCAGAATAAAAAGCAGCCACACCAACCCCACTATTTTTTCTTCTATGGGGGATAAGCCCGCCACCAGTTCTTTAACAAAGTAAAATAGCCATAGCATGGCCAACAGAAACATAGGAGTTTCCAGTTGGCTTTCCAGCTGATAAAGTAATCTATACCGCTTCCTTTCTGTCTTTTTTAAACCTAAATTTTTATCCACGTTGGTTGGGGCTATATTTTTGGAGCTAACTGACCATAATAAGGCACAGTTTGTGCCAATATTTCTCTTGCTATTACCGAATCTGAACCATAAAACTATCTGTTTAAACTAATACGTCTTTTATATGAGCCTACAGGAACAAATAAGAATGGACATTGCGACGCCCTTTTATAAGGACGTGATCGAACTGCTTTTGGAAAGTGGAATCCCTTTCTTAATTGGAGGCGCTTTTGCCCTTCGGCACTACACGGGGATTTACCGGGACACCAAGGATCTGGATGTATTTTGTAAGGCAGAAGATTATGCTTCTATTCTGAAGATTTTTGCCGAGGAAGGGTATGATATTGAAATAACAGATCCCCGCTGGCTGGCGAAAGTCTTCAAAGACACCCATTTTGTGGATTTCATATTTAACACCACCAATAATATCTGTCCTGTAAACGATAGCTGGTTTGAAAACAGCGTTTCGATTGATCTCCTCGGCCATCCGCTACAGCTGATGGGCGTGGAGGAAGTCGTTTGGACTAAATTGTACATGCACAATCGGGAAAGGTATGATGCCACGGACATCAACCATATCTTCCTCCGGTATGGGGAAAAGATCAATTGGGAAAAACTGTTTCATTTGATAGGAAATCATTGGCACCTTTTACTCGCACAAATCCTCAATTTCCAATTTGTATATCCCTCAGACAAGAAAATTATTCCCCATTGGCTTTTTGCTCGGTTACTCCAGCTCGCCGAGAAACAATTTGAACTCCCCGCACCTGTAATACGGGTCTGTCTGGGGCCTCTCATTGATCAAACCAATTATGAGATAGACATCAAGGAATGGGATTATAAAAGCTTAACAACCAAAACTGTGTAGCCATGAGCCAAGAAAACATCAGAAAGATTACCCGAATAGCTGCTGTAGGCGATATCCATGTGAAGGAAACCGATCAGGGAAAATGGAAGGAGTGCTTCCAGTCCATCTCGGAAAAAGCTGACGTGTTGCTATTGTGCGGTGACCTGACGGATACAGGCAAAAAGAAAGAAGCAAAAGTCCTAGCGGAGGAACTCACTGCCTGCAGTATTCCAGTGGTGGCAGTCCTTGGAAACCACGACTATGAAAACGACCAACAAGATGAAATTAAACAAGTGCTGCAGTCTAGCAATTTTCATTTATTGGACGGGGAATCAATCGTGATAAACAACATAGGCTTTGCCGGGGTTAAGGGCTTTGGCGGTGGATTCGACCGTTTTATGATGCCCATGTTTGGGGAAAAAATGAATAAGGAGTATGTTCTGGCCGCCACTGAAGAATCCCTGCGTTTGGATCAGGCTTTGGTAAGACTTGATAAGGAAGGACGCGAAGGGGAAGAGATCAAGAAGATCGTCCTACTGCATTATTCTCCCATAAAAGCCACTGTTCAGGGAGAGCCGGAAGAATTGTTCCCATTTTTGGGATCCTCCCATCTGGTAGAACCCTTGGAAAGGCGGCAGGTTTTGGCGGCCTTTCACGGCCATGCCCATAGCGGCTCACTCCGGGGAAAAACGAATTCCGGCGTGGAAGTTTTTAATGTAGCCAAGCCAATTCTCCTAAGAGAAGGTTACTCTTTTCCATTTTACATTTACGAGGTAAAGGCTGATGTCCGTTAACTGCAGTAAAATGATGTCACCACAGGCTAATTTTAGGACAGAGCACTATCCACAATCCGCGAAATCTTAATAGATGAATTTCGAGATCTTATACCTCTTATCTCTCTCCGGGACATTTTTAGCAATTTCCTCCCCATCGCATTTGCCGAGCCACCTTGATTGAGGGCAAGCCACCAATGCGATGGAGTAGATCCTTGTGGTTTGTCTAATAATCGACCAAAACTCTGTAGGACTCATAGAGACTGAACACTTCGTGGACGTACGCTACGGGAACGTGTCCTTTGGCGTAGCCGCTCCTGACCACGGGATCTTTGTAAAATTCCCTTTGCGATTTCTTTTCCAAATAAAAGGCGACATTGTTCCAACGCTGGGTGTCTTTACCATATTTGAGGGCCAGACGCCAAGCGTCTTCTACATGGCCATGCCCTACATTGTAGGAAGCCAACACGAATTTTATCCGCTCGTTAGAATCAGGAACCCTTTCGATCCAAAATTTATCCAGATACTTCAAAAAACGCACACCAGCCATAAGGCTTTCAGCAGGATCGCTTGCATCCGTCACCCCAAATCGCTTCAGGGTGACCGGCATCAATTGAAGCAAACCCTGGGCTCCAGCATAGGAAACGGCGGTCGTATCGAATCGAGACTCTTTGTAAACCAAGGCGGCAAGCAGCCGCCAATCCCAACCCAACTCGTTGGCGCCCTTTTTTATGATATCATCATATACAGAAATCTTGTCGCCGGATATGGAAGAGAAGGCACTGTTATTTCTAAAGTAGCTGTTTTTCTTGTTCAAAAAATACTTGCTGTACAAGATGGCAAAGTAGGAAGACTCCTTTCCCTTTTTTATCCATTGGTTGATCTCTTCCAGAAGATCCGGCGAATTCCTGCGGACGGCCCAACTCACCTCGGACACTTCGCTGATCTCCAAACTTACATCGATGTCGTCATAATAGGTGGCGTTGACTAAGGCAATGTCATTGTCCACCACCGTATAATCTATCTCACCGGACATCACCTTGTTCACCATATTTTCGGAGGACTCCTGAACCTCTATAATATTAATTTCAAGCTGATGCTTTTCCTGAAGTGCCTCCAGTTGTTGTTTGTACACGGATCCGCTTCTCAAATGAATGGTCTTCTTGTCCAACTGAGTGAGCTCACCCATAATCTCCTCCCCCGTTCTCTGGACCAACACCGTGCTCAGGCTGTTTGTGGGATCCGAAAAGGAAGCATACTGTTTTCTTTCCTCCGTCTTTTCCAGATTCATGGCAATAATATCGGCTTTACCCTGAACCAGAAATTTAAACGCCTCCTCAATGTCATCAGTGATCACCAATCTGAGTTGTACTCCCATTCGTTGGGAGAGGTTCCTGAGCATCTCATATTCGTAGCCCATCCTTCTACCTCTATAGATATAGTAGCTGGTAGAAGAATTATCCACGACTGCCCTAAGCGTTCCTCTTTTAATAATATCTTCCAGATCCGTCTGTGCAGGATTTGTCCAAAACGTCTCATCATCCGGCTCTTTCTCTTTACAAGAAACGGCTAGAATATTGATAACCAGGACTATAACTAGAAAACACCTCATGCTTTTTAAAAAAGGACAGATATAGCCAATTTAATTTCACATCAATTATATCGAGAAAAAGTGACTTTTACAAAAGAGACCATTTTCCACTATGCCGCCAAGCCTAAGCCCAACAAGCTTATGCGGAAAAAAACCTCTAAACCAGCTTACAATCCTGGGAACCTTGGTATTTTCCCTAAAATTGTCCTCTTCCTATCACTGATCTTTAGGTTTTGCTTATATTCAAGCTTGCTTAATCCCTTATGTCATGACAAATCCCTCCGTCCAATCAAAACTTCCTGAGGTCGGCACGACCATATTTACAGTTATGTCCAGATTGGGTACTGACTTCGGGGCCATCAACCTCTCCCAAGGCTTCCCAAGTTTCGATTGCTCACCGGAACTGACAAGCATGATCCATGCCTATATGAAAAACGGCTACAATCAATATGCCCCGATGAGCGGGGTTCCCGCCCTAAAGGAAAAAATCGTGGAAAAAACAGAAGCCTGCTACGGAGTGGCCTATCACCCTGAGGACGAGGTGACAATAACCACAGGGGCTACTGAAGCCATTTATTCCGCCATCACCACAGTAGTGCGTCCGGGAGATGAAGTCATTGTCTTCGAACCTGCCTATGACAGTTATGTTCCTGCAATAAAATTGAGCGGAGGGATTCCGATCTATATCACCCTTGAGCCCCCTTTTGTGATTGATTGGGAACTGGTCAAGCAGAAAATTACCAGAAAAACACGTCTTATGCTGGTGAATACACCCCACAATCCCTCTGGAAAAGTCTTAACGCAACAAGACCTAGATGCCTTGGCCAATCTGGTGGCGGACACCTCCCTTCTTTTGGTGAGTGATGAGGTATATGAACACATCGCGTTTGACGGACGAAAACATCTCTCCTTAATGAGCCACCCTGTACTCCGGGAAAGAACCTTCATCTGTGGCTCTTTCGGAAAAACTTTTCATATTACCGGCTGGAAAATAGGATATTGTCTGGCCCCAAAGCAGCTAACCAGCGAGTTTCGGAAGGTTCACCAGTTTGTAACCTTTAGCGTTGTCACTCCCATCCAATATGCTTTAGCGGAGTTCTTGGAGAATCCAGCCCCTTATTTATCGCTGTCGGATTTCTATCAGAAAAAACGGGATCTTTTTTTGGAAGCAATCCGCCCGTCCCGATTTACTTTTACCCCTGCGGAAGGAAGTTTTTTTCAGCTATTATCCTACAAGGAAATTTCCGAAGAAAACGATTATGACTTAGCCGTTAGGCTGACCAAAGAAATCAGGGTAGCTTCTATACCCGTATCGGTATTCTATCACAAAAGGAATGATTCCAAGCTCTTGAGATTTTGCTTTGCAAAAGCCGATGAGGAACTGGAAGAAGCGGGAAAAAGATTGAGCGAATTGTGAAGGTTGCATTTAACGGCACAAAATATTTATCTTGTAGAAAAAAACTGCCCTAGACAAATGTTATTCTCTACTGACAACTATAGACTATCCGATTTCTGACATGAATAAATCCAACAAAACCAAAACCGCCACCTTCACTAGGAGGGATTTCATCAAAGGTTCTGGTGTAGTGCTGGGCGGTACATTAGTAGGTGCCACGCTGCCCCTATCCCCTACTTTCGCTGCCAACGCCCAAGTTTTAAAAATCGCCCTGATCGGCTGTGGCGCCCGGGGAGCTGGAGCGGCGGTGAATGCCCTGCGTGCCGACAAGAGCCTCAAACTGGTAGCCATGGCCGATGCCTTTAAGGACAAGCTGGATGAAACGTATAACAACCTCACCAAGATCGAAGATATCAAAGGATCCATTGACGTTCCCGAAACGCATAAATTTGTCGGCTTTGACGGCTACCAAAAAGCCATTGCCCTGGCAGATGTAGTGCTGTTGGTTACACCGCCCGCTTTCCGTCCGCTACATTTTGAGGCAGCGATACAAGCGGATAAGCATGTGTTTATGGAAAAGCCACTTGCCTCCGATGCGCCTGGCATTAGGCAGGTCTTAGCGACCGGTAAATTGGCCCAGGAGAAAAACCTAAAAGTACAGGTGGGCCTGCAGAACCGCTATGATCCCGGGTTTATTGAGATGGTAGATCGTATCAAGGAGGGGGCGATAGGGGATATCGTTTCGGCCACGGATTATTATATGGTAGGTCCTGTCAAATTGATAAAACGGGAAGAAGGCCAAACAGAGATGGAATACCAGATGCGAAATTGGAGACATTTCAACTGGCTGTGGGCAGGTTCTCCCGCGGGGTTACAAATTCACAATACAGACATTGTGAATTGGGTCAAAGGTGCTTATCCTATAAGAGCCCATGCCATAGGAGGTCGGTCTGCCTTTCAAGGGCCCGATCATGGGGATATTTTTGATCATTTCTTTATTGAATACGAATATGCGGACGGCACCAAGCTGAACAGCCAGATCAGAACGGTGTTAGGAACCTTCAACAAAGGTGGAGCCTATTTTCAAGGAACCCAAGGAACTGCTAATGTCAGGGAGGGCATTAAAGACAGGGCGGGAAAATCAATCTGGAGACACCGTGGAAGCGAAAGCCAAAACCCCTACCAGCTTGAACATGACCAGTTCTTTGCTGCCATCCGAAAGGATACCCCCATGAATGATACCGAATGGGGAGCCATGAGTACCATGACCACCCTCCTCGGAAGGATGGCCGCCCATTCCGGACAATTGGTGGAATGGGAGGATGCCTTCAATTCTGAGTTAAGCATCTTGCCCAGCACTTTCTCATGGGATACCCATCCCCCGGTCATGCCTGATCAAGACGGCAATTACCCGGTGCCGGTTCCCGGTAAATCCCCTGTATTATGACGAAGAAAAGAACAATGAAGGCAGACGCCAAATTTTCGCTGGTTTTCGTCGGCATGCTTATTTTCTGGACAGGATGTATGGTAAGGGGTTCTCAGGACAGCCATTTCTCCAAAGATCAGCTTACTAACCCTTTTTCTTCCTACACCGAAACCATCCCCGGATCTGACGTGAGCTTTGAGATGGTAGCGGTTCCTGCCGGGCAGTTTATGATGGGCAGTGCGCCGGATCAACCTGGAAGAAAGGAAGACGAGGGCCCGGTGCATAAGGTGGAAATTGCTGCCTTCTGGATGGGCGAGCGTGAAATCACTTGGGATGAATTTGAGCTCTTTGTGTACCCCGAGATGTCAAAGGAAACCAGCAACCGCTTGGCTTCTGCCGATGTCGACGGCGTCACCCAGCCCACTCCCCCCTTTGTAGACATGAGCTTTGGCATGGGCAAAAATGGCTATCCTGCCATCAACATGACCCAATATGCGGCGTTAAGCTATTGCAAATGGCTGACTGCTTTGACGGGAGACTTCTACCGGCTTCCAACAGAGGCTGAATGGGAATATGCCAGTCGGGCCGGAACCACCACCAGCTATTCCTTTGGGGACGATGCCGCGATGTTGGATGAATTTGCATGGTATTACGAAAACAGTGACGGAGGATATCAAAAAGTAGGCACCAAGAAAGCCAACCCCTGGGGCTTGCATGACATGCATGGCAACGTCGCCGAATGGACATTGGATAAATACCTCCCCGCATATCAGGCGTCAGACGGAGAAGTCAAACAAGATCCTTGGGTGAAAGCGGACAAACTTTATCCCCATGTGGTACGGGGTGGATCGTGGGATGATGATCCGGAAGACCTTCGTTCGGCAGCCAGACGGGCTTCACATCCCAATTGGAAACAAAGGGATCCACAGATCCCGAAAAGCAACTGGTGGATGACCGATGCTTCATTTGTGGGATTTAGGATTGTCAGGCCATTGAGGCCCCCTTCAGCAGAAGAAATTGAGGCTTATTTTAATGAGCCTATACCTGACCTTTAAGTCAATCCAGCGGCTATTGATAAAGGGAACCATCATTCTTTACTTCTTCCCGAAGGAATGATGGACAAATTTCAGCAACTCAATAGCCAGCACTGAGCAGAGCACTGCTATGCCAATCACTCCCATTGCCGAAGCATCTAAAGCAGTAGTATTGAAGATGGGCTGTAGCGCGGGAATATAAACCAGCATAAACTGCAAACCCACAGTTAAAGCAATCGCTCCCCAAAGCTTCCAATTGGTGAAAAGTTTGTCCGTAAGAATGGAATGGAAGCTAAACCTGACGGACAAGGCATTGCTTAGCTGTACAAAACACAGGGTCGTAAACACCATCGTTTGCTGCGTCTCCACCTCATAGCCCTGCTTTGCGGTCCACATCTGGACGAGGATAGCCGCCAAGGCCATAATGACCCCGGCGCCGAGGATTCTGGGGATCATCCCTCCTGCGAATAATTTTTCGTTGGGAGATCTTGGCGGCCGCTGCATCACTCCCTCTTCAGCCGGCTCAGAAGCCAGCGCAATTCCGGGAAGCCCGTCCGTCACTAAATTGATCCAAAGAATATGGATCGGCAACAAAGGAGTCGCCAAGCCAAAAACCGGAGCAAATACAATAGTTAGGATTTCCGCGATATTACAGGAAAGAATGTAAAGAATAAATTTCTTGATGTTTTCATAAATCCTCCTTCCTTCCCGCACCGCCTTTACAATGGTGGCGAAATTGTCATCCAACAAAATCAAATCCGCCGCTTCTTTGGACACATCCGTTCCGGTGATGCCCATGGCCACCCCTATATTAGCCTGTTTGAGCGAAGGGGCATCATTGACCCCATCCCCTGTCATAGCCACATACTGACCGTTGTTCTGCAGGGTTTTCACGATTTTCATCTTTTGGGAAGGGGAAACCCGGGCATATACCGCAATCTCCTGAACCGTTTTGCGGTACTCCTCTTCAGAGAGTTTTTCCAATTCGGCCCCCGTCATGGTACCTTTCGCAGCTTTATCAACCAACTGAAGCCTCTCCGCAATCGCGTAGGCAGTCAAGGGTTGATCGCCGGTAATCATCACTGATTTTATACCCGCATTTTTGCATTCCCGGATGGCCTCTATCACTTCCTCACGCGGCGGATCGATCATTGCAGCAATCCCTAGAAAGGCCATGTCACTTTCCAAGGCTGCGGTTACTTCCGAGGGTTTTTTATCAAAGATTTTATAGGAAAAAAACAAAACCCTCAATCCCTCTGCAGCCCATTCCCTGTTCACCTCCAGCCACTTTTGCTTTTGCTGATCATCATCAGACAATATCTCCGCCACCTTCGCGGGAGCGCCCTTGGTCAATAAGATCCATTGATCTCCATATTGGTGCAAGGTGCTCATCCTCATCCGATCGGAATCAAAGGGCAGCTTCTCCAAAAGCGGCTTCTCTTTCTCCATCTCTTCTCGGGATAAACCTTGGTCCATCGTATAATGCACCAAGGCCGTTTCGGTCGAGTCACCTAGAATTCCCTTGTCAGAAAATCTTACCTCATTGGTCAACATCATAGCTGCATGCAGCAGATCTTCCTTCCCCTCTACCGCCTCCACTTTTTCCACAGTCATGACGTTCTGGGTAAGCGTCCCTGTCTTATCACTGCAGATATAGGTCACGGAACCCAAAGTCTCTACGGCAGGCAATACCCGGACCAAGGCTTTTTGTTTAACCATTCTTTTGGCTCCCTGGGCGAGTGAAATGGTAATCACCGCCGGCAGAGCCTCGGGCAAGGCTGCGACAGCCAGCGACAGTGCCGTCAAAAACATCATAAATGGAGGCTCCCCACGCCAGAGACCAAAACCAAATACCGCCAAACAGATGATAATCACAATGGCTGCCAATTGCTTGCTGAATACGGCGAGCCGCTTTTGAAGCGGTGTTTTTTGATCTTGTACTTCAAGAAGTTCCGCGATCTTACCTATCTCTGTATTCATCCCCGTGGACGTCACTACGGCTTTGGCTGAGCCATTGCTTACAATAGTGCTTTTGAAGACCATATTGTATTGGTCACCGGGAAGGAGGCTTTCTTTATCTATTGAGGCGGTAATTTTCTCTACTGAATGACTTTCTCCCGTCAATGCCGCTTCTTCTGTTCTCAGCAAACTTACCTCAAGCAGTCTCGCATCGGCAGGTACGATATCTCCAGCTTCCAATAAGATAATATCTCCGGGAACCAATTCTTTCGTCTCTATCTTCGTGGGATTCCCATCCCTGATCACCATGGCATTTTGTGCCGTCATCTTTTGCAGCATCCTGACTGACTCTTCGGCATTGTTCTCCTGAAAATACCCGATCAGAGCATTTCCAAAAATGATGGCTAAAATCACATAGGCATCGACACGTTCCCCTACGCCAAAAGATATGACCGCTGCCACAACTAGAATGACGATCATTACATCTTTGAATTGAGAAACAAAAATGGCCCACTTGCTCTTTTGCTTGGCGGCAGCAATGCTGTTCAAACCATGCTGTTGCTGCAATGAAGGGATTTTTGAGCCGTTCAAACCTGTAGCAGCTGAGCCCAATTGCATCAAAACTGCTTCTTTGGTGAGCTTATACCATGCGTCCATGTTTTTTAAATATTATGTAAGAGCCCTCTTTCTCGTAGCAAGCCCATGACGATGATCAACCTTGCCTCCTGCAATTTAAAAAACAAAACCCGCATGTAAGCAGGACCCTCTAGTTGAAGTAAAGCGTAGCAAAAAAAAACACTTCCTGAGAAGAAAGGAGTCTGGTAGGATTTGGGGAGTACAAGCCAGTGACGGAACTGAACAAAGATATTATTAACAGTTCCTTTGAAGAAAAAAGGGTGACAAAGGTTGTTGCTTAAGATTCATACCTGTGAACAATCACTCCCGAATCGCCTTTTACTTGAGCCCGCAGCTACCGCATGATGTTACTCCAAAATATCAACGGCCTCCACATTGCCTTGTTGGACAGCAAGGTCGATCGCCTTAAAACCTCGGTGGTCCCGGATTTCTCTGTCGGCACCATGGTTGATTAAAATTTCCGCCAAATTGTTTCTACCGAACATAACGGCAAACATCAAGGCTGTGCCGCCGTTGCCATGTTGGAGATTAAGATCTGCCCCATGGGCTATCAGCATTTCCGCTATATCGGGATACCCCTTGAAACATACCCCCATCAGTGCCGTGTTTCCGCCCGCATCCGGCAGGTTGACATCAGCGCCAGATCGGAGCAAGGTTTCAACTGCAGAAGGTTGTTGGTTGTAGCCAGCGATAATTAAGGGGGTATAACCCTTGGCATCCTGGACATTGACATCCGCACCTCGTGCGATCAAGTCCTGGAGCCTGGTTATATCCCCTGTTCTCGCAGCATCGAAAAGTTGCTGGTTCAAACTATCCATTTAATACGGTTTTGATGTTTTGGATTCCTCCTCCGCTTTTCTCACGGCCTCTTGCTCGCTTGAGGATCCAATGCCCTCCTCTTGCATTGAAGCCATCTTTTCCTTTTTCATCTTGATACCCTCTGCTACTCTTCTTCCATAATCTTCATCACATTGGGTAAAAAGCTCAATCATTTTGTTTTGAATCCTCTCGTCAGCTTGGAATAAGGCGTCGGCCAGGTTGGATATCAAATCATCCCGCTCCCAATCCTCAAAATTTCTATAGGTTTCCCCAGCTTGTTTGAAGTTGTTTTGCCGTTCGATCTTTTCCCGCACCAAGGCTGCCTGATAACGTGGGGTATGTTCCTTACCTGTTCTTGGCGCTTCCTGTAGTCCGTTAAGTGAGGAAGGTTCATAGTTGACATGGGGGTTAGAAGCCGCCAGAATATCTTGGGGATAGGCCATCTGTCCATCCCGTTGATTGGTGGCTACGTGTTTTTTGGGTGCATTGATGGGCAACTGAAGGTAATTGGTGCCCACGCGATATCTTTGTGTATCCGAATAGGAGAACGTCCGGCCTTGAAGCATCTTATCATCGGAGAAATCAAGGCCATCTACCAATACGCCTGTACCGAAGGCGGATTGCTCCACCTCAGCAAAGAAATTTGCCGGGTTTCTGTTCAGTGTCATCTTGCCTACCGGATACCATGGGAATTGGTCGTTAGGCCACAGCTTGGTATCATCTAAGGGATCAAAATCCAGTTCAGGATGTTCCTCATCACTCATGATCTGCACGTTTAGTTCCCATTCAGGATATTCCCCCCGCTCGATGGCCTCATAAAGGTCTTGGGTGGCGTGGCTGAAATTCTTTCCTTGTATCTCCTCCGCCTGTACCTGCGTAAGGTTCTTTATTCCCTGGAGTGGTTCCCAATGGTATTTGACCAATACGGCCTCCCCTTCCTGATTCACCCATTTATAGGTGTTCACGCCAGAACCCTGCATCTGCCTATAATTGGCGGGTATGCCCCAGGGAGAGAAGGCGAAGGTAATCATATGTAAGGTTTCGGGACTGTTGCTAACGAAATCGAACTGTCTTTCCCCACTTTGGATATTGGTCACCGGGTCCGGCTTAAAAGCGTGGATAAAATCCGGAAATTTGATGGCATCCCGGATAAAGAAAATCTTCAGGTTGTTTCCCACAAGATCCCAATTTCCGTCTTCTGTATAAAATTTAACCGCAAACCCTCTGGGATCACGAAGGGTTTCCGGTGAATGTTTTCCATGGATAACCGTAGAGAAACGGACAAAAACCGGCGTCTGCTTATCGGTGTTGGTGAAGACCTTTGCCCGGGTATATTTACTTATGGGGTCATCCCCTACTTTTCCATAACTTTCAAAATAACCGTGAGCTCCAGCTCCGCGTGCATGTACTACCCGCTCGGGGATTCTTTCTCTATCGAAATGGGACATCTTCTCGATAAATTGGTAATTTTCCAAAGTAGCGGGGCCTCGGTTGCCGACCGTACGCAGGCTTTGGTTGTCATAAACCGGATGGCCTTGTCTCGTGGTTAAGATATGGGATTCTCCATCAGGTGCTTTTTTGGGATCATTCATGATGTTTGAGATATGGGTAAATGTTAATTTAATGGTTATCTTTAAAGATAGAAAAATAAATGATCATTTGGCAAGAATCGATTTGGAAAGTTGGAAAACTGCACCCATTTGCTAAACGCCCATCTTTTTCTTATTCATTCAAAACCAATTGGGAGAGGAGTGCATCCAAGGTTTCTGCCGCATCTAGACATAATCCGGGATGAACCGGTGAGGTCTGCAATACCGTACTCCGTACAGCAGTTAACCAACGAAAACGATCCGGCAGCCCAAGTTGTCCAATCGGCCCAGCATGGGCACCTCCCCTACAAATCTTTTCGAAAGACGATAAATAAGCTTTAAGTTCTTGGATATCCAGATGACATGAAAACACCCGAAGCCTTTCTTCGTCCACCTTAATTTTGGCTTGAAGAAACTTCTGACGGGAACAATACAGGATGACGCCCACATTGAGGAATTCTTCCCTTTCCACCCGGGGAACCACCCGTATTACTGCATACTCAAATAAGTGACGCTCTTGCATGTTGGGCTTCATTTACAAAAATTTCCGAATGGGCCAATCGGGAAATCAAAAATTGTGCATAGGCATTTCGATGCTGTTCTGTCGAATCAAAAACACCTTCATTGGACAGCCACACCTCGGGAACCATGGCTACAATTGCGGTTATTGTCTCCTCTGTTAACAAGTGCCGGAACTCGGCATCAACCTCTTCCAATTGGGAAGCCCTAGGCAATAAGACATGGTTCTTTACCAAGGAAAAGGGCATAAGCGCTTTTTTCTCCCAATCCTGCCAGGAATGGTGAAAATACAAGGAAGCGCCATGATCAATTAGCCACAATTCTTTGTGCCACATCAGCATATTGGTATTACGCGCGGTACGGTCTACATTATTCAGCAGACAATCCAGCCATACAACTTGCGAGGCCAATTTTGCGTCGACCTCAGTCACCAAGGGGTCAAAGGTAATAGCTCCCGCCAGGTAATGAAGTGCTAGATTAAGTCCCACACTCGCCTTCAGTAAATCTTGGACTTCCTCATCCCCTTCTATTTGGCCGAAAGAGGCATCAAGATCTGCATAGACAATTTCTGGCACCTTAAAGCCCAAAGACCTTGCAATCTCACCGCCTATAAGTTCGGCAATCAGCGCTTTCGAACCCTGACCTGCCCCGAAAAACTTCAGGAGATAAGTGAACCCATCATCTGCTTCGACCAGCGCCGGCAGGGATCCCCCCTCCCTTAGCGGAGTGATATACCGTACTACGTTGACCGTCCTTAGTAGAAGATTATTTTCCTTCATTTAACCCATATTTAAGGTAAGACACATATCATCGTCGGCTCTTTCTCCCAGTCAGTTGGCGGGAACAGAAAATATCAACCAGGAAAACGGCTAAATCCTTGTGTAAGTTGCTTTACTCAAGACCGATGATCGATGACAGGATACAGTTTCCTTACGCACCACAAGATAAGCGAACCTTCCCGGCTGTACAAAATAAAAAAGGGACGTGAAGTCCCTTTTTTTATAATATGAGTTATTTAAGAATGCCTAGGGCATCTGCTTATTCTACCACGAAGGTACCTCTCATCAAGGCATAGTGTCCAGGGAAAGAGCAAAGGAATTCATAGGTTCCTTTGGCAGGAGCTGTGAATTCAATGGTATCACTTTCTCCACCACCCAGCATTTTGGTATGTGCAATAATGTTTCCGGTCTCTGAAGCTGGAATATAATCTGTATCCATTGCAGTTGCTGATTTTTGACCAAAAGCAGCCAGATCAACCCCTTCTTTCAACAAAACCCAGTTGTGGCCCATGGCATTTTTTGCCATTGTACCAGCGTGGGTCAATGTCAACCTCACTTTTTGTCCAGCTTTTACTTTAAATTCCTTTTTATCGAACTGCATCTGATCAGTACCTGAAATGGTCAATTCAGCTACTTCGCCAGCAGCAGGAGCAGCAGTCTCAGTCGCACTCTCAGTTGCAGCAGGTGCTGCCGTTTCAGTTTGGGCAGGAGCAGTGGTGGAAGTGGTAGTAGTAGATTTTTGGTCTTTATCAGTATACTCGGTGTTAGTTCCTCCGCCACCGCATGAAAGAAGGAAACAAGCTGCTGAAGCAAACAAGAATGAAGATTTTATTTTGTTCATGACGTTTTTATTTATTTTATTTTTGGTTTAAAAATAACCGATCTGGTTATTTTGAGCCTGCAATTTAGGCAAATCCTCATATCCAACCAAAAATCGCAGTGATTTCATTTACCTATTTGATTGTGCATAGGCCAGTTTATTGGGTTTATAATCACAACCCGGTGACACCTAGCCAGCTGCGGGGCTAGCTGGTTTAGAAAGGTAATTTATTCAAATCCACATTTCCTCCCGAAAGGATCAAACCAACCTTTTTACCTTTAAAAACTTCCCTGTTCGCAATTACAGCAGCCAAGGGGACTGCGGAAGAAGGCTCTATAACGATTTTCATTCTTTCGAAAATCATGCGCATGGCGGAAATGATTTGCTCCTCGCTCACCGTAAAAATTTCCGCCACATGTTCCATGATCAATTGGTAATTTCTCCTTCCTAACGAGGTCAACAAGCCATCGGCAATAGACCGTGGATCCGTTCCCGGCAGGAGGTTTTTAGCTTTAAAGCTCCTGTAGGCATCATCCGCTCCTGCAGGCTCCCCTGCATAAACTGGCGTATTGGGAGACAGATAATGTGTAATCAAAGCTGTGCCAGAAAGCAACCCTCCCCCGCCCACCGGAGCTATTATAGCATCAAAATGAATGCCTTCAGACCACATCTCCAAGGCACAAGTCGCCTGCCCTTCTATCACGTCCCAGTGATCATAAGGGGGAATGAAAGCAGCCCCTGTATCTTTTACCACTCCCGCCAACGTGGTTTCCCTCGCCAATTGGTTTGGTTCACACTCGATGATCAGCCCCCCATACTCCTTTACGGCAGCTTTTTTTATGTCAGGGGCACTGGAGGGCATGACGATATAGGATTTGATCCCCGCTTGGGAAGCAGCCCGAGCCAAGGCCGCCGCATGATTGCCACTTGAATGGGTAGCAACGCCATTTTCCCTTTGTTCCGGAGACAATTTAAGTACCGCATTGGCTGCGCCTCGGGCTTTAAATGCCCCTACTTTTTGGAAATTTTCGCATTTAAAAAAAATTTGACAAGCCGCCAGCCTATCCATGGTGGCAGAGGTCAGCAGGGGCGTGCGGTTAATATATCCCTCGATTCTTTCACTTGCTTGTCGTACATCATCTAAGCTGGGCCCGTGTTCTAAATCCATTCTTTAAAGTTACGCCAAAGTGCCAACGACCACCACTTTATGGTCGATTTTTTATCTGTTCTGAAGGAAATAGTATAGTTTTACAAATATCAGATACTGCCAGAGGAAAGGCGAATCTTCAGCAAAATATTTTAATTCACCTGTTATGAACCAAACAGTATTGAACAAACTGACCTTGCTGAGGCAGGAGCTCCATCGATATCCGGAGCTTTCGGGAGAGGAAAAAAGCACAGCCAAAAAAATCATTGCGTTTTTTGAACCTTTAAATATGGATGAAATGATCTATCCCCTAGGAGGTGAGGGGGTAGCTTTTGTCTATGATGGACAGGAAGATGGTCCAACTACCCTGATCCGATGTGAACTGGATGGCCTACCCATTTTTGAGGACAACGATGTCAGTTACAAGAGCAACTTTTCCGGCAGGTCCCATACTTGTGGCCACGACGGGCATATGGCCATTGTATGCGGGGTAGGACTGGCTTTGGCTGAAGGGAGGCCAAAAAAAGGTCGGGTAACCTTGCTCTTCCAACCTGCAGAAGAAACCGGTGAAGGGGCAAAAAAGATTTTAGAGGATGCCAAATTCTCACTGATAAAACCTGACTATGCCTTTGCCCTGCATAATCTGCCGGGAGATGCGCTAAATGATATCATCTTCAAAGACGGCGCTTTCGCGGCAGCATCCAGAGGTTTGGAAATTCAGCTAATGGGTAGAACCAGCCATGCGGCCTATCCAGAAGATGGCAACAGCCCGGCCGACGCCATGAGCAAAATTATCCTCGGCCTCCAGAAATTACCCAAATCCCTTGACGGATTTTCCATGGTAACCGTAGTCAATGCGGTTCTTGGCGAGATCTCCTTTGGCACTACCCCGGGACAAGCCACCATACGTGCCACATTAAGGGCCTATGAGGACAAGGTCATGGATCAACTGGTGCTGCAGTCAGAAGAATTGGTCGCAGAGATAGCCTCCCGGTATAACATCTCCTTCACTTTTAACTACACGGAATGTTTCAACAGTACGGCTAACCACCCGGAAGCCTCGGCATACATGGGTAATGCGGCCTTGATTTTGAATTTAAAAACAAGCCATAGAAAAGTACCCTTTCGCTGGTCCGAAGATTTTGGTCAGTTTTCCCAAGTCACCAAAACGGGGTTCTTCGGTATAGGGGCGGGATTGGATCATGCCCAACTGCATGAATCGGTGTATGATTTCCCTGATGAAATCATTCCTACCGGTGTAGAAATGTTTATGGCCATCATCAAACAAATTAATTATTAATGTTGCACACTTCCTATATAGAACTCAGCAGGTCCGCCTACCGGAACAACATCAACTTCATCCGGGATCAAGTGGGAAAAGATGTCATTATTTCAGCTGTCGTCAAGGGAAACGCCTATGGCCATGGGATAGAGAATATAGTGTCGATTGCCGAGGGAATAGGTATCCGACATTTCAGTACTTTCAGTTCAGATGAAGCTTATCGGGTCTTAAATTGTTCCAGCAAGAACAGCCAAATTATGATTATGGGAATGTTGGACAATGAAGCACTTCCCTGGGTCCTCCAAAGCGGCATCAGTTTTTACGTGTTTGAGTTTGACCGCTTACAAGCCGCCATTGATGCAGCTCGAAGTTTAAATGTAAAAGCAAAAATCCACGTCGAGGTAGAAACCGGATTTCACCGTACCGGTTTTGAATGGCACGAAAGGGAAAGATTAATGCGGCTTCTTCTCGATAACAGCGAGCATTTGGAGCTTCTTGGCCTATGCACACATTACGCAGGCGCTGAAAGCATCAATAACTACGTACGAATCCAGGAACAGATCAAGAGCTTTCATCAATTTAAAGAGTGGTTTATTGGCCTGGGAATTATTTTCGGCGTTTATCACACTGCTTGTTCCGCTGCAGCCCTTACCTATCCCGAGACCATCATGGATATGGTAAGAATAGGAATTGCCCAGTATGGCTTTTGGCCGAGCCAGGAAACTTACATGAGTAAATTCAAACAGCTTGAACCCCACAAAAAAAATCCGTTAAAAAGATTGATTACCTGGAAAAGCCTTGTGATGAGCACCAAAGAAGTGGCCATGGGCAAGTTCGTCGGCTACGGCAACAGCTTTATGGCAAGCCGGGATACGCGGATAGCTTTGGTTCCTATCGGCTATTCTCATGGATATGGACGCATATTAAGCAACGGAGGCAAAGTACTGATCCACGGAAAAATCATTCCGGTAGTGGGGACGGTAACCATGAATTCCATTGCTGTGGATATTACGGATCTCCAGGAGGTAAAAAAAGGCGATGAGGTGATTATTATAGGCAAACAGAAAAAAAACGAAATTACCGTTGCCTCATTTGGGGAATCCATCCAACAGCTCAATTATGAATTACTCACACGCCTGCCGCAGGATATTCCGAGGAGGATTGTCAGTTGAGTGTAGAGACACCGTTACAAATTCATTTCCTGCGTCTTTTTTAACAATTCGATGCTATTAGAAACACCCAGTTTCGAATGTATATGTTTGCGGTGGGTTTCGACGGTAAATATGCTTAACACCAGATGGTCAGCAATTTCCTTATTGGTCTTTCCCTCGACGATAAGCTTTAATACTTCAATTTCCCTTTTGGACAGCTGGAACTTAAGCCTGTAAACATCATCGTACTGTCCGTCATCATCCATCTGCTTGAGGATACGCTGGAAATTTATAATATGGCGGTCTTCAATTACTTCTTTAATGGTGTAAAGGAGTTCGTCAGGATCAGCATCCTTAAGCACGTACGCGTCTATACCCTGCTTCATACAATTTTTAAAAATTTTTTCGTCATCGTACATGGAAAGGACGATGATCTTGACCCCCAGTTTCCTCTTTTTGATACTTCCAATTAAAGCAAGCCCGTCCATACCAGGCATATTCATATCGGTAATCAAAAGATCTACTGGGTTGGAGTCCAGGAATTCCAAGAGGGACAAGCCATTTCCAAATATCCCAATTACTTCTAATCCTCTATCTTCCTTTATTAGATTCGCAACACCTTGAGCAAATAACCTATGGTCGTCTGCTATTGCAATTTTAGTCATATCCGCTTTACTTTCTTGAAAAGATACAGCTATTGCTCTAATTAGACAACAAAAGCTGTATATGCGTGCCTTGGCTAGGAGCCGAAGAGATCTGGATTTGACCACCTATTGCCCTTATTCTGGACTCCAAATTCCCTAAGCCCTGGCCACCGGACACCTGATGCACATCAAAGCCTATTCCGTTATCTTTAATGCCAATGGCTATTTTGTCCGGGTAACTTTCAATAGAAATCGCTATTAACGAGGGTGAAGCATGTTTGATGGCATTGTTCAGACATTCCTGGATCATCCTGATCAATATCAGCTTTTTATTGTTGTCCAGTGGAATATCTACGACATTGGAAGATAAGTCCGTCTCACAGAAGCCAAGAGCGGAGATTTTATCCAGTTCATTAGAAATGAATTCTTTGAGGTTTACCTCGTTGACCCATTCGAGATTTATGGATTTGGAGAGGCTCCTCACCTCTTTGATCGCTTGTTGGACCAGATTCTTTGCCTCTGAGATCCTCTCCGGATCGGAATGACGTAGGGTGAGTTTCGTCAGTGAAAGAATCTGTCCAATATTGTCGTGGAGTTCCTGACCTACGTACACCAATGTCTGCTCACGGATTTCCTTCTCTACGCTTAATAGGGTCTTTTCGTACTCCGCTGTCAGATGGTCGATCTTCTGCCGGTTCTTAAATTGACGCTGCCTATGGAAAAGCACCATAACGACAATGAATCCCGACATAAGAAGCATCAATATTATTCCAAAGATGATGACAAATATTATCTGGGAAGAATCCTGGGCCATTTTTTTTTTGCTTGATGATGCAAATTACAATATGGGCGAACCATGTCCAATGAAAGGGTAACAATAAGAAGTGAAAAAATAAAATAAACTCCACCCTGGCAGGCATCCTTATAAAAAATAAGGGAAAATTAATATTTATCTCTAAACAGAAAAGGGGCGTAGAACGCCAACCCCAATATGGTATACATCAACCCGGCTAAAAACCTGATGATCAGCCCCAAAGGCCTTATCAATGAAGGTTCTATTTCATACAATAATCTCAGGGGCATGAAATAGAAGAATGTGGCGCTATAAAAAAACAAAATCACCGTCACAATCCAGAGATAGGGTATCGACAGCAAGTTTTTTTCTTCATATTTAGTCAGATTAAAAACATCTAGAAAAAAGTTGATCGCCAGTATAATCAAAGCCAAACTGCCAATGGCGTAGGAATAATTATGAAACCCCAGCTGCAGAGGTTGAAAAAAAACGGAACAAATAGTCCCAAAAAGTATAAAAAATGCAATGAGAAAACTTATCCGTTTCTTTACCTTTCTGTCTTCTGAAATAACAGAAAAAAAGTACATGAACAGGCATGTCTCCAGGTAGACGAACAAGAGATTATAGAACAACGAGTTGTTGTATTTTAAGCTGGATGTGATTTCCCCTATAATCTCAATCACCAATCCCACCAACAACAAAACGGTGATAAGGACATGTGCCTTTTTATAGTCTTGGTTTCTATTTTTAATGAAGAAATACAACAAGCTAAAAATTAGAGAAAGAAAAATAAAAAAAATATATGTGTACATCTACCAACTCAATTAAATAAACATCTGCTTTTTAATCCCTGCCACAGTCCGGCGGACAAATTCTTCCCCCATTTCTCAACAAAGCCTCATCCTCTGGATCCTCGTTGTAATTGGAAGCTCCCAATATTACAGTAAGCTTTCCCACAAGGTCATTGGGATCTTTAATATTGGGGACTTCGCTAGCAGTTTCCTTATCATATTCCCCAAAATATATTTTAATCCCTCCCCCTTTCTCATCAGTTTTATCTAACAACTCCTGAATGGTTCTTCGGTCAAACCAAACAGATTGGGTTTGTTCTTTAACTTCATCGCCGTTTTGGTCCCTGCCGGATTTTCCACGGCCTACATGTTGCTTATAGCTCTCACGAAGTCTTATAAATTTTTTTAGATCCATTATAATTGTGTTGAAGTTTGGAAAAATTTCTGAAAGGTAAGGAAGTAATATTCGCTGTTCAATACCCAATTCACGGTATTTTGTCGAAATGACGACAAAACACACAAAAAAAGCATCACCTTACGATAAGGTGATGCTTTTAAAAGTAATTCTATTTACGATTAGGCAATTTTTTTAGCCTGGTCAGCCTCTTGTTCTTTGGCAATTTCCTTTTTCATCAAATCAACAACTATTGGAGTAGCGATATAAATGGAGGAGAAAGTACCCACCAGAATACCAATAAGGAGAGCAAAAGAGAATCCTCCTAAAACCTCGCCCCCAAACAGGAACAATACCAAAACAACAATAAGCGTAGTACCTGAAGTAATCAAAGTACGGGATAAGGTTTGGTTAATGGCGCCATTAAACACCTTCACCAAGGAGCCGGTGCCCCTTACGGCCACGTTTTCCCTGATCCTATCAAATACCACCACTGTATCATTGATGGAATAACCGATTACCGTCAGGATTGCAGCAATAAACACCTGATCAATCTCAAATGTAGCCCCAAATAAATTGGCTATGGCAAAAGCTGCGATGACAAACAAGGCATCGTGCATCAGTGCGATAATAGAAGCAAGCGAGAACTGCCACTTACGGAATCGCAATAAGATGTATAGAAAGATAGCCAACAAAGCAAAAAGCATGGCTTCCAAGGAAGAAATCTTAATATCATCCGCCACCGAAGCTCCCACTTTGGAAGAACCGGTAATCGCAAAGGAGGAATCATCCAGTTTAGATGCATCTTCAATGAAGGTCAATCCCGTTACCGTAGCAATTCCTTCCCTCACTTTTTGCGCCACTTCGCGGTTGGCTTCATCCGAGTCGTTATCTATAAGATAAGAGGTCGTCACCTTCAATACGTTGTTAGCGCCATAAGTTTTTGCCTCCACAGAACCGTCAAACTCTGCATCAAGACCAGTTTTGATTTCTGATGCGGGTATGGCTTCGTTGAATTCCACAATATAAGAACGCCCGCCTGTAAAATCCACACCAAACTTTAATCCGCTGGTCAGGGCAACAATCAATCCTACAAGAATGAAAGCGGAAGAAATCATATAGGCAAACTTCCTCTTGCCCATAAAGTCAATGTTCAGGTCAGCGAATAGGTTTCTGGAGAGAGGAGTAGTAAACGAAAGTTTGCTTTGGTCTCCTTTTTTGCTCCACCAGTAAACCAAAACCCTGGTAATAAATACGGCTGTAAAAAATGAAGAGGCGATACCTATCATCAACACAATGGCAAACCCTTTTACAGGACCCTGCCCTAATGCATAAAGAATGGCACCCACCAAGAAAGTCGTCACGTTGGAATCGAGAATAGAGCTAAAAGACTTGTTGTACCCCGAATTGATCGCTTGGAGCAACCCTGCACCGTTTTGAATCTCTTCCTTGATCCGTTCCATGATCAATACGTTGGCATCTATCGACATCCCCATGGTCAACACTATACCTGCAATTCCGGGCAATGTCAAAGCTGTACCCAACTGGGCCAGAATTCCCAATATAAACAGGATGTTAAAGAACAATGCGGCAATAGCAACAGCTCCCCCTTTGGCATAATAGGAAACCATAAATAATATCACTATGGCCATACCTGCAAACAATGAGTTCATCCCCTGTTGAAAGGCTTCCACACCCAAAGTAGGTCCTACTATCGCCTCCTCCACTATCTTGGTAGGCGCCGGAAGTGTTCCTGACTTGAGGATATTGGCCAAATCTTTGGCCTCTTCCATAGTAAAGTTACCTGTGATCTCGGACTGCCCTGATGGGATTTCCCCTTGGACAGTGGGCGCGGTATAAACGTAATCATCCAGTACCACGGCAATACGTCGTCCGATACTTTCGGAGGTCAATTTCCTCCATTTTCTCGCCCCATCTGCGTTCATTTGCATGCTGACAGCCGGACGTGAGGTCTGATCCAAGGTTTGTCTCGCATCTGTAATTACATCTCCTTCCAGAGGAGCTACTTCAGTTCCTCTTGGAGTCATGATGCCATAAAGCTCCAAGACCTCCATGTTGTCGATCCTTTGTGGCTTAACTCCCCACAGGAACCTGACATCCTTAGGCAATACAGACTGTACATCCTCACGCGCAAGGATTCTGTTGATCGTCATCGTGTCCCTCAACTCATAAACCAAACCGTAGTTGGCTTTTAACAGGGAAAACAAAGGCGAAACTTGGGAAGAAAGAGAATCTCCATCGGCTGCTCCTTCTGCCAATTGTTTGGCAAGATCACTTTCCAGATCACCCGCGGTAACTGCAGTATCGGCAGCTGCCGGCTTATTGGCCCTCGCCTCGGCCACCAACAAGGCATCAGCGGCCTGAATAGCACCGGAGAATTCATTGATTTCAGCTACTTCCCAGAATTGTAGTTTGGCAACCCCCTGCAACAGGTTCTTAACCCGCTCCGGATTGTCCACGCCGGGAAGTTCGATCTGAATCCTGCCCGTGTTTTGTATTCTTTGAATATTGGGCTGGGACGTACCAAAACGGTCAATCCGTGTTCTTAATATGTTAAAAGACCGATCAATGGCGCTTTCAATCTCCGTGTCTATCAGGTTGAGAATTTCATTGTCAGTAGATTCTAAACTGATCCTTCCTCTGTTTGCAGCAGTGGCAAAAATGGTATTCAACCTTTGGTTGTTGGATTTTTCCTGCCAGATTTCATAGAATACATCCAAAAATTTCTCATTGTTGACATTGGATACCTTTTCAGCTTCTTCCAATGCCGCATTAAACGTGGCGTTGGAGCTATTGCCTGATAACCCCTTCACAATATCAATTGGGGATATTGCCAACGTCACCTGCATGCCACCTTGGATGTCAAGACCTTGGCCAAGCTCTGTCTCTTTTACCTCTTGATAAGTAAAAGGAGCTCCCAAGAAATTATAAACCGGCTCTCTCCATACCGAATCCAAGTAAGTTTGTTTTTTGTCAAAGTCTATGTTACCTGACTCATCCGTAGCATATACTTCGGCCTTCTTCTGGACATTATTTGAAACTAATGTAAATGAGAGGTAATAAAGGCATAATGCCGAAACCACCACCGTCAAAAACACGATTATACCTTTGTTTTGCATGGTAATAATTAATATGAAGTAAAATTGATTTTAAACTATGAGTTGTACTGTTGCCCGGTCGAAAAATCAGGGCGCATTGGTGGAAATGATTTTTTCCAGCAGTATCTCTAAAAAATAATTGGTGTACTTGACAAAAACGATCTTGAAGGAAGCTGTTGCTTTAAATTCTTCTATTTCATAAACCAGGTTGAAAACATGGCCCACGGCCGCAAAAACAAAAGGGACAACAGCGTCTACCGCAGCACTAAAAAACGTCTCTCCCTCCGGGGAGTCTTTGTCTTGGCTACTTTGCTGCTCCTTCTTGATGTCAGCATGCGAATCTTGGATGATGTATTCGGAACTTGAAATAAGGATACAGAAGACAAAGACCAAAAGCATGGTCAATCTCTCCCTGAATATGTTCCTATGTTTCTGAGTCCTGTTCATGAACTGCAAATGTAATGATAATTTGAAAGTAAGGCCTAATTTTAATCAAGGAATTTTGGTCTTATTCGTGAAATATTCAGCCAAAAAAGTCTGCTTTATTCCGGTCTATCGATAATAAATCATTTGGTTCAAATTTTTTAGCAAATCCAGCGGAAACCTTTCTTTACCCTTCTCCTTTACCCGTACTGTTCGGGTAAAGGGCGAATGTCCCCGCTCAAGAACTCAAAAATTGAGAAAGGCCAGAGCCACCAGCGCCGCTATAAAGATTGCCCCATAACCGATGTAGATATATTTCTTCAGCTGCCGACTGCCTGCCCACAGAGATATTCCGATTTTGATCAAGGTATTTGAAATGGTGGCCAATATGATGGCGTTTTGTGCCATATCAATGGACAATGAATTTCCCGCTAACTTGGAAACCGAAATGGTAATGGCATCGATGTCCGTCAACCCGGCAATCACGCTGGAGATATACATTCCGCTTTGGCCAAAGTACTCATTGGTATAACTCACCAATAAAATGATCAGGGTATAGATTACCCCGAAAGTCAAGGCCGACTGCATGTTGAGTGGCTTGCCTGCGGGAAGTGAGGTATCCACAGAGTCACTGCTGCTTTTTTTGAAATGGAAAAACAAAGTGACTCCAATCCCCGCCAAGAATATGATACCGACAGGAAAATAAAGCCTTGGAGCCAAGTCCATGTTAAAAATAAATACCCAAACCAAAACCCTGACGATCATAATGGAAGAAGCTGCCAAAATTGCCGTCGCACATTGTGAAGAAAGCGAAGGGGCTTCTTTACTTTTTTTTGCAAAAATCCAGGTAACCATTGTACTGGAGACCAATCCTCCTACGATCCCAGTCAGAAGGATCCCCCGATCGTGTCCAAGAAATTTTATCAATAAATACCCCAAAAAACCCAGTCCTGATGTGAGTATGATGACCCAGCCGATTTCTTGGGGATTAATTACTCCAAATGGCCCCATGCCTTGATCGGGTAGAAATGGCAGGATTAACAGAGCCAATACCACAAATCGGATCAAGGCATACATCTCCTCCTCGGTGATCTTACCGATGATGGTCTGCAACTTACCTTTGGACGACAACAGCACCATAGCTATCACGGTAATCATGAGACTGAGTTCCATATATCCCAAAAATGTCAAAGCTCCCAGTATAAATGCCATCAAAGCGGAGAATTCTGTGGTACCTCCAATATCGCCCTTGGAGGAGGTTACCCAATAGGAAATCGCAATGAGACTGACTACGGCGAGAAGGATTCCCAAAAATATCCATGGGGTAAACAAGAAATGCGACATGGCTCCCAGAAAACCCAATAGTACTACAAAAACAAAGGTTCTTGTCCCAGCAAAAGCTTTTTCCTGACTGTTCAGTGCGGAATGCTCTCTTTCCAGCCCGATCAAAAACCCAATTCCAGTTGCCACTAAAAGGCGGATAAAAAAGTCTCTTTGGGTTAATTGCAGGTTGACCAGATCTATTACATATTCCTCCATATCATTGGTTTAGGATAAAAATGATTACAATCCCAGGCAAATTTTCTGGGATCCACGGGATATGCAGCGACGACTCCATTGTTTTACGCAGGAAATAACCTGATTATTGGTAGCTATTTACGAGAAAAGTGTTTCAGGAAAAAAACTATTTTGCCTTTTGATTAATCACCTTTTCCCTAAGATAAGATTTAACAATATCCAAAGCCTTATCAAACCCCCTGTTGTTGGGAATAATAAGATCAGCATCGTGCTTGAAGGGTTCTATGTATTTCTCATAGGTGGGCATGACATGCTTCTCGTAACGGTACAACACATCGTCCAGATCGTAGCCTCTCTCTATTTTATCCCTAAGAATCCTCCGCTTTACTTTGATGTAATCCTTTGCATCAATGAAAATTCGTAAATCCAACAGATCAACCAACTCAGGATAGTAAAATACAAAGATGCCTTCCACCAGAACGACAGGTGCTGGCTCAAATTTTAGGATCTTGGGAGTCTTATTGGGGTTATTAAAAGTATATTCCTGTCGGGTCACCGTCTCGCCGTTTCGAATTCTACGGATATCCTCGGCATATTCCTTAAAATCAATAGAATCGGGGGTATCAAAATTCGGGATCCCCATATCATCCACTGGCTGAAGATTGCGGGCTTTGTAATAATTGTCTTGCGAGATCAGACAAATTTGATCGGGTTCGAAGAAATTCAGCAGTTTATCGAGGAAAAGTGTCTTGCCAGAAGCACTTCCTCCAGTGATTCCCACGAGATAAGGCTTGTTCATGGGGTGCAAATTTAGGGGAAAAATCCGGGATACCCAGTGCCAAGTCTAATGATGTGTGCCAATGCCCTCAAAATAATCACTGTCTTGCAAGCATACACAGCCACCATTCACAAAACTTCCGGCGTACTCAGGCCGAGGCCTTAACTAAGCGACATTGAGTCACGTTCCGCTAAAAATGCAATCAACTTCCGGACAGCTATGCCCCGATGGCTGATCTCATTTTTCTCGTCCAGGTTCAGTTGGGCAAAAGTTCTGTCATATCCTTGTGGTCGAAACACCGAATCATACCCAAACCCACCGGACCCAATTTGAACCTCGGTAATTTCACCCTCTACAGTCCCTTCAAAACTGTATTCCTTCCCTTCCAAAATTAAGGCTATAACGGTACGAAAACGTGCCTTTCGGTGTGCTTCCCCATCAAGCTTATCCAACAGCAGTTGGATGTTCCTCTCATCGCTTCGGGGCTCTCCTGCATACCTTCCCGAATAAACGCCCGGCTCACCATCCAAAGCCTCCACCTCTAACCCGGTATCATCTGCAAAGCAACTAATCTTGTATTTCTCATTTACATATCGCGCTTTTTGAAAGGCATTGTGGTCCAAAGTATTTCCTGTTTCCGCAAGTTCCTCCCTGCACCCGATTTCTTCGAGTGACAAGATCCGGATGTCTTTTCCGGATAAAGCGGCTTTTACTTCTTCTAACTTCTTTTTATTGTTCGTAGCAAAACAAATTTCCATATTAGGAGACTTTTGAGGTGAGATATGAGATTTTTAAATAGCTTTGGATGTCCAAGTTCCTAGCGTCCGTTCAACTAACCGCATAAGCTGCTCCAGATACTCTTCATCCGTTTCATCAAAATCATCTAACTGGTCGCTGTCGATATCCAATACTAAAGCAACCTTCCCTTCTTTAAAAGCAGGAAGCACAATTTCTGACTTGGAGGCAGAGTTACAGGCAATGTGTCCGGGAAACACATCTACGTCCGGTACAATGAGCGTTCTACCCTCTTTCCAGACGGTCCCACAAACTCCTTTTCCCAATCCGATCCTGGTGCAAGCAATAGGGCCTTGAAACGGCCCCAATACCAGCTGACTATCTTTGACCAAATAAAATCCCACCCAGAAGAACCCAAAAGCCTCTTTTAGAGCAGCACTGATATTGGCAAGATTGGCTATGGTATCCTCCTCTCCACTGGTCAAGGCCTCAATCTGTGGCAACAGAGAGAGATATTTTTCTTTTTTTGAACTCCCGACGGGTATATATAATGATTCTGACATGGTAATTTCAATAAGATGAATGGCTTTTATAAATCAAAAGTTGGTCCCCTAGGATATCCAAAGTCTCCTCCGGCTTTTTATCCAACAAAGGAGCAGGAATCCCGTGACCAAATTTCCCCTGACCAATGAACACCCTAGCCTCGTCCCAAAGTTCTTCACTGACGAACAATTGCAGCAAGAAGCTTCCTCCCTCCACGATTACGCTTTGGATATTCCGGCGGTACAGGTCGTCTAAGAGATCTTTTATGGAAAAATCCTTCTTCAGCTTGACAAAGATCAGGTTTCCTTCGGTGTCGTCTTTTACCAAATTATAACAAAGCGTTGATTGGCTATGGTCAAAAAGGAACAAATTTTTGCTCAATGACAGGCGCCTGTCGATAACGACCCGAACAGGATCTCTCCCCTCCCAATCCCTGACATTTAATTTCGGATTGTCAAAATAGGCAGTTTTGGTCCCTACCAACACTGCATCCTCTTCTGTCCTCCAACGATGTACCAACTGCCTGCTGTGGGAATTGCTGATCCATTTGCTGCTATAGTCGCCCCTCGCCACAAATCCATCTTGGGTTTGGGCCCACTTCAGGATTACATAGGGCCGTCGCTTCTGGATTTGGGTAAAGAAACGTTTGTTGATCGCTTCCGCGTCTTTTTCTAGCAATCCTACTACCACTTCAATTCCAGCTTCCCGTAGAAGCATTATTCCCTTTCCCGCCACCTGTGGATTGGGATCCTGGACTGCTACGATTACTTTCTTCACTTGTTTTTCTATCAACAGTTGGGTGCAGGGAGGAGTTTTCCCAAAATGGGCACAAGGTTCCAATGTCACATAAACAGTGGCTTCCTTTAACAGTTCGGGATGTTCTACAGCGTGGACTGCATGGGGTTCTGCATGGGCTCCGCCATGTTGTTGGTGATAACCTTCCCCTATGATCTTGTCCTTGTGAACAATCACACAGCCCACCATGGGATTGGGGCTGACTCGACCTCTTCCCATTACCGCCAGCTCCAGCGCCCTCTTCATGTATGCAACATCCCTGATCATAAGCCGCTATTTGGGAGTTGCTGGAGCAAGTTTAAGCACAATGTTTTCTATCTGATTAGCTTCACCTTTTTTGGCTACCGCAGAAAACAAGGAGTCGGCGTAAGGCTTACGTGAAAGAATGTGCAAGGAATGCGTCCCTTCGCCCAAACCTCTTAGGGAATAATTCCCCTGCGCATCGGTAAGCGTGGTAACCGTATCCTTCCCCTGGATGGCATATATTACCGGTTTTGCCGCGGAAGGTTGGATTTTACCCTTGATTTCGGAGCGATCCTCCTTCACAAAGGACCGAATCTTTGGATCAAGAAGAAATTGAGTGGTATCGGCAGTTGCTTGGATGGATCTTTCAAGATCAAAATCAAGGTAGATATCATAGGATAGATTTCTGTCCAACCTGTAATTGACATCCATTTCTATGACAGAAGCTTCGGGACTTTCTAGGGTTAGTGCCCTGACTTTTCCGGCTTTCTTCAAATGATGCTCCTCACCAAGAAGCAGCTTGATTTTAAAAATGCCCCCTGCCGGAATTTCATCCCTTCCCAACAACAAAACCCCTTCCCCTACGAGCTTGCTGACATCGACCTGTTGGTTGGGTTGATCATAAGGAATATAAAACCATTGGGCATCCGACCCCTGTCTCTCTTTACTCTGCATGACTTCAACTCCTTTGATTTCTATCCAAGCTTCGTCAAAATCACCAGGCGCATCGATCAGTCTGAGGTTGATCAGAGCCATCCCCGTCCCTTCGGTGGCATCGGTACATGAAAAACCAAAGAACAATGTCCCTAGAAATAAGAGGCAGGTGTTGATATTCTTCAAGTTGTATTCTCGTTTAAATGTGGTCTGGGAGCTACGTCAGTCTCCCCGGCACATATTCGTACATCCCCGGCTAACCTCAACGTTTCCCTGGACAATTTTAGCTATTTTTATCTGATTTTCTATAAGACATCAAGGCTTTAAGCTATTACCTGCTAATTTTGCCCGCATGATGGAATGGACAAAATTACTGCGCCCCCAATATTTGGGTGCAGGCAAAAGGGGCACCGCCGATATCAACAGGAGCGAATTTGAAAGGGATTTTGACCGGATCATATTTTCTGCCCCTTTTAGAAACCTGCAGGACAAAACCCAAGTTTTCCCCCTTCCTGAGGACGATTTCGTCCATACCCGGCTGACACACAGCTTGGAGGTTTCCAGTGTAGGAAGGTCTTTGGGCAAAAGTTCGGGGGAATTTTTGCTGAACAAATACCCCCAACTGTCGGAGATTGCTATCACAGCCGGTGATGTTGGTGCCATCGTGGCCGCAGCCGCACTGGCTCACGATATCGGGAATCCACCATTTGGACATGCCGGTGAAGAGGCCATATCTGATTTTTTCAGGCTCCACCCTTTCGGAAATGTCTGGAAGAAACTGGTAAATGAGGATCAATGGTCGGATATGGTCAATTTTGAAGGAAATGCCCAGGGATTCAGAATGCTGGTGGATAAAGACAATGGCTTGAGGATTTCCTCCGCCGCCCTGGCCGCTTTTACGAAATACCCCCGTTCCTGTTCGGATCCCACTCGCGACCCTTCCCGAAAAAGCCAGAAGAAATATGGCTTTTTCACCAATCAGACCCTGCAATACAAAGAATTGGCAGAGGAACTGGGTATATTAAACTTAGGTAAAAAAACTTGGGCAAGGCATCCTTTGGCCTTTCTGGTCGAAGCCGCTGATGATATCTGTTACAATATCATAGATCTTGAGGATGGTTGCACCCTCGGCTTGGTACCTCTTGAAGACAGCATACAATTGCTTGCGGAAATTTTGGGGGATAAGTTTTCCGAGGAAAAAGTACAAGCGATAAAAACCCCAGCGCAGAAATTGGCCGTCCTACGGGCATTGGCAATCAACCAGTTGATCCAAGAAACGGTGGCCGAATTTATCACTTGGGAAGAAAAAATGCTATCGGCGGAATTTGACCAAGCGCTGACAGATATTATTCCTTCCTCAGCCGTATTGGCCAAGATCAGTTCCCTTTCCGTAAAGAAAATTTACCGCTCACAGCCGGTACTTGAAAAGGAAGCTGCTGGATTTCAGGTGCTCGAAGGTTTGTTAGAGGTTTTTTCAAGAGCCCTGTATCATCGCTTTTATGAGCCAGAGAGCTTCTCGGGAAAGGACAGGAGCATCCTACGCCTTTTGCCTCCGGCATTCCCCCTTCAAGAAGGGAATATACAAACTAATCCTTACCCTTTATTGAGATCGTTGATTGATTGGGTTTCAGGCATGACCGATAAATACGCCTTGTCCCTTTATAGAAGGGTGAAAGGGATCGCTTTGCCCGGGGTGTAGGGGGAAGAAGACCGAAGACCGAAGCAGGGTGTCCGAAGTGGGAAGACCGGAGACCGAAGCAACGCCGCCTGTCATGGTGTTTTTGTATCCTAACTGGCTGATTAAGTTTGTCATTGCGGTGTTTTAATCGTAGTGCTTAACATCTGACTCGAGAAAACTCAATTTCTCCAATTCCCATTAAGGTGACAACGGGTCGCTTCCGTGGACTATCGACCGTGGTCTGTTGGCAGTTAACTTATACCACCACACCACGGCCTTAAATCTTTTGCTTTTTTATGTATCGTCTCCGAACTAATGCTTAAAATGCCTCACACCAGTCAATACCATACTCATGCCATGGGCATCGCAGAAGTCAATGCTTTCTTGATCTTTGATGGAGCCGCCCGGCTGGACTACTGACGAAATGCCTTCTTGGCTGGCTATCTCCACACAATCCGGGAAAGGGAAGAAGGCATCCGAGGCCATTACGGCTCCCTTTAAGTCAAAGCCGAATGATTTTGCCTTTTCAATAGCTTGCTTCAAAGCATCTACCCGTGAAGTCTGGCCCACTCCGCTGGCAAAAAGTTGGTCTTTGTTGCTCAACACTATTGTATTGGACTTGGTATGTTTACAGATTTTGGCTGCAAATACCAAGGCATCCTTTTCCTCCTCTGAAGGGGAAGCCTTCGTTACAACTTTAAAATCTTCTTTACTTTCTGTTTGCAGATCTTTGTCCTGCTCAATGATGCCATTTAGCAAAGTCTTAATTTGCTTGGTGCCTTCCACATTCATTTTTTGCCTCAACAAAATGCGGTTTTTCTTGCCTTTCAGCAATTCCAAAGCATCACCGTCAAAGGAAGGGGCAATCAACACCTCAAAGAAAAGGCTGTGCATTTCTTCCGCTGCGGCCAAATCCACCTTCTGATTGGTGATCAACACGCCGCCGAAAGCTGAGAGGGTATCCGCAGCAAAGGCTTTCTGGTAAGCTTCTTTAACCGATGCACTCGTAGCTACCCCGCAGGCGTTGGTATGCTTTAATATGGCAAAAGCCGTTTCATTTTCGAATTCAGCAATCAAAGCAACGGCAGCATCTACATCCACTAAATTGTTGTAAGACAACTCCTTCCCGTTAAGCTGATCAAACAAATCTTCCAGATTCCCATAAAAATGCGCATTTTGATGCGGGTTTTCCCCATAGCGCAGGGCTTTGGAGGAAGACTCGCTCACCTTCAATGCGGGAATGCCTTCTTTTTGATTGAAATAATTGAATATTTGCGTATCATAGTGGGAAGAAACCTGGAACGCCTGCGCGGCAAAATAGCGCCTGTCTTCCAAGGTGGTTCCACCTTCGCTTCTATTCAGTCGTTCTTCCAGTTCCGCATATTGGTCACGGGAAGCGATAATGGTCACATCTTTAAAATTCTTGGCTGCGGCACGGATGAGGGAAATCCCACCGATGTCAATTTTTTCGATGATATCTTCTTCAGAAGCCCCAGAAGCTACTGTTTCTTCAAATGGATAAAGATCCACAATCACCAAATCAATGGCTGGAATATCATACTCTGTGGCTTGCGACAAATCACCCTCGTTATCTCTCCTGTAAAGAATCCCGCCAAACACCTTGGGGTGAAGGGTTTTGACCCGCCCTCCAAATATGGAAGGATAGCTTGTCAATTGTTCAACCGGAATAACTTCAGCGCCTTGTTCCTCTATAAATTTCTGGGTTCCTCCCGTAGAATAAATCTTCACTCCCTGTGCTTTGAGCAAGGCAATGATGGGTTCCAGATTGTCTTTATAAAAAACGGAGATTAAAGCGGATGTAATTTTCTTGGCAGCCATTCTAATGTGGATTGATTGGAAATTCAGTACTCGATTTTTAATTCAATCGCAAAGGTACGGAAACCGATCAATTAAAGCAGGCTTTCAATTACTTTTGGAAAATATTTGTGTTCCAGGATATGGACCTTTCCCGCGATGTCTTCCGGTGAATCTTCCGGCAAAACATTCACGCTTTGCTGAAAAATAATTTCCCCTTCATCATAATTGTGGTTGACGTAGTGGATAGTGATCCCCGTGCTCAATTCATTATTGTCTTTTACTGCCTGATGGACATAGCTGCCGTACATGCCTTTTCCGCCATATTTTGGCAGGAGCGCGGGGTGTATGTTGATGATGCGGCTGGGAAAGACATCGATGAGGTGCTCCGGTACCTTCAAAAGAAAACCAGCCAACACGATCAAATCAACTTTTTCTTCCAATAGCCGATCTTTTACCCTCCCTTCCTCCAAATCTGCCCTATTGAAGCAAAAACTGGGGATATTGTGATTTTTGGCCCTTTCAAGTACATAAGCCTCTTTTTTATTGCTGCCAACAAGGACCACTTTCGCTTTATCAGAATCTTTAAAATGTCGTATAATTTCCTCGGCATTGCTTCCGTTACCTGAAGCCAGTACTGCTATATTTTTCAATGTGTGTTTTTATTAAATTAAGATATCAAAGACCGTTTCCCTCCTCTGGGTTTTTAAACGCAACAAAGAAGGTGCAGCCTTTGTTTAGCTCACTTTCTACCCATACTTTTCCCCCCATGGTTTCCACCTGTGTCTTGGTGATGTATAAACCAAAGCCTTTGGCGTCGGGATGAAAATGGAAGACTTTTCTGATCTTGAACAGGTCATTCTTATGTTTTTCCAAGTCAATGCCCAGCCCGTTGTCTTTGACGGACAGGATGATCTGTTCGTTTTTCCTGAAAGTTTTGACATGGATCTCTGGAAGCCTATCCGGAGACCGGTATTTTAAGGCATTGCTGATCAGGTTGTGCAGCACACTGGAAAAGTATTTGGGGGGAAAGCTGATTACCGGTGCCTCATCAAAATCAGCCCGAATAACCGCATCGGTTAAAGCGATCTGCCCCTCAAATCCCTTAAGGACATTCTTGAAATACTCCTTGACGACGATCTGCTCGGATTTCACCTCCAGATCCTGCTGTATCTGCAGGGATTCCACCAATTCGTTAAAAGTCTCATTGACATTGTTGATGATGGGCTTGAACTTACCGATCAGTTTTTGCTTATCGAGGTCGTCTTCGCTTTCTTCGATCAGTTCGACCAGCATATTCATATTGACCAGAGGTGATCGCAGATTGTGCGAAACGATATTGCAGAAGTCGACCAGTTGGGTGTTTTGAAAGGCCAAAAGATCATTGTTCTTTTTGATGATGGCATCTGACTTTTTCCTTTCGGTAATATCAATGATGATGGCAACAAATATTTTTTTATAATCTTCCCTGATGAGCTGCAGGTGGACTTCAACAGGGTATAAGCTTCCGTCTTTCCGTTTATTTTCAGTCTCAAAGACGATTTTCTCCTCGATATTCTCCTGGAGGATCTCCACCAATCTCTGGAATTTGGACGGGGTATATTTAGGAATAATATCTTGAGGAGTCATATTCAGCATCTCGTCCAGGGTATAGCCAAGATTGCGGAGCGCACCTTCGTTTACATATTCAAACTTATGGGTATCGTTATTGAACATGTAAATTTCATTCAGGCTTTTTTGGATAACGTTGGAAAGGCGGTCGGTTTCGCTTGCTGCCAATCTCCTTTCCGTAATATCCTCCAGAATTCCATAGGTCCCCTCAAATTTGCCCTGTATGCTCAATAAAGGCTTACTTTCTGTCCTCACAATCCTCACTTCCCCATTGTCTCTAATAATCCTATGGATCAGAGAGTAGGTTTTTCTCTCTTTTTCTGAAGATTGAAATGCCCGTTTGACTTCTACAAGGTCTTCAGCAGGGATCTTGGAAAGAAAAAGGGCCTCGGAGGGATCCACTTCTCCTGGTTGGTAGCCTAATATTCGGAAAGTTTCGTCCGACCAGGTTACTCTGCCCGTGAGGGCGTCACTTTCCCAGTTGCCGATATGGGCGATGGCCTGAGCTTGGTTTTGACTTTCCTCACTTTTTACCAGTTTCCTCTTTTGTTCTTCAATTACCCGCTTCTTCTCATTGAGATAGGCCTCTGCTATGATGCACATCCGTATGTCGAAAAAGCGGTTCTTCCCTTTCATGATGGTCACGATCTCAGCCATATCTTTTCCGCTCTCATCAAAGAGCAGCGGACGGATGGTATTCCTAATCATGGCAATCATATCATACCACACAAAAAAATCCACGCCCATTTGGGCAAAAATGATTCCCTGTAAAGTCTGATCTAGGATGTAAGGCTCCCAATTATTGTTGAAAATAGCTTCATATTGCAGTTTCAGCGCTTCTTTCCTTTGTTCCGCCTGAAGGGTTTGCGACATCTCCAAAAGAGAGTCCCCAAAAGCAGGATAATCATGGAGCCTTTTTTCCAGCCGTTCATTGAAATCTTCCTCCACCGATTGAAAAAAATCATGGAAAGCCTTCATGTCCTCCCTTTCCTCATCAGTCACAGAAAGAATGATGTTCTCCAGCAAATTCCTATAGTTTATGTCTTGGCTAAGATTTCTGTCCATACTTATCGGATAACGAATAAGCCTTGCTACTTTAGATGCCTCTTTTAATTAAACCTCTCAATATATTTATTATTTCCTGTCCTTGATTACATTTTGTCCAAATAAGATTAATTTATTTTTCTAAACTTGGCTAATAAAAAAAAATAAAAAACCCCAAAAGCTTGATTTAGAAGAATAAGGGACTGCATATCCTTCTTGCCAATCCGACAGTTATTCTCTTCAGCGGTTCAAAGTAGCATGAAGCCTATCGCGCACTTCCTGAAATGAGGCTGGCTTCACCATGAATCCGTCTAATCCATAGGTAGATGATTCTCTCCTGCCAGGATCACTGCCTGACATTAACAAGATAGGCACATCCTTCATGGCCTCAAGCCCTCGGATAGTTATAATCACATCTTCTGGCGTGGTGTCACCAAGATTTTTATCCAACAAAATAAGTGACGGTCGCATCCCTTCTAATTCTGTCTCAAGCTCGCGAAAAATTCCGATAGTCAAAATTTCGAACTCATTGCTCAAGCCCATCTTGAGGATCTCTAGATAGTCCTCGTCATCATCTATAATCAACACTGTAGGCTTCGTATTCTTTGACATCTAATCTATATAAGTGAAGGCAGGTAAATAAAATAAACCGCAAACTATGGTAATATCAGCCCCAATTTATAAATATTCGCAGAAAAAACATTGGAATCCGGCTAATATTTTAAATGCAGTCTTTAAAAAGCATCGAACCGCCCAAAAAGGGCAATGCTCATAGAAAAAAAACAGCCGTTGGGACTCAAACCGTCCCCAAAAACACAGATTGACCACTACGGAACGTCCTCCTATGGGAAAAAAGAGCTAGCCCCATGGGACATTCGCCGCTAAAAAACTCTGCCATAAGCTTGCCCTGAAGCCGACTTTATGGAGGTTCTTGAAAATCACCAGTATCTATTCATGTGCAATGCGGTAAATGACTCCGTTGGTATCGTCTGAGACCAAAAGAGCACCATCTGGATGAACTGCCAAGCCTACGGGACGGGCAAAATGTCCACGGTTGTTGTTTACGAGAAAACCGGTAAGAAAATTGTCAAAGGCTACCGGCTGTCCGTTTTCAAATCGTAACCGCACGACTTTATAACCCACTGCAGTACTTCTGTTCCAGGATCCCCTAAAAGCAATAAATGCATCGTTTCGGTATTCTTCGGGAAATTGCTCCCCGGTGTAAAATTCCATCTCTAAAGGCGAGGCATGGGCTGTATACAATTGGGCGGGAAGGGTTGTCTTAGCCAAATATTCCTGATAAGTAGTCTCTCCCGGAGGTCTGTCGCTCGGGTTGTATTTGCCGTCGCCAAAAATATAAGGCCAGCCGTAGTCGGCCCCCTCTACCAATAGGTTCAATTCTTCTTTTTGCTCCTCATCTCCCAGCCAGTCTATCCCATGATCCATTCCCCAAAAATCACCGGTCTCAGGATGCCAGCCAAAGCCTATGGTATTTCTCAGGCCTTTGGCGAATATCTTCATGCCGGTGGCATCCGCATTCGCTTGAACGATCGTTGCATTCATGGGATTTGATTCCGGGCAGGCGTTGCAGGTGCTCCCAATACTCACATACATCTTCCCATCAGGCCCAAAGGCTATGGTGCGGTTGGGATGTTGTCCTCCATCGGGCAATGCGGCAGACAACAATTCCAGTGTTCCCAAGGTGCCGTCAGAATTGATAGAAGCAGAATAAATCTCCCTTACCGCTACGATATATAGTTTGTCGTCGTGAATCGTGAGGCCATGGGCTTGATCAATCTCGGCAACGATTTCTTTCCTGTCGGCCGATCCATCCCCATCTGTATCCTCCAAAAGCGTGACAGTCCCCGCTTCTCGGTCTGAAAAGTAAATAGGCCCCTCCTCACTAGCTACTAAAATCCTAGGCTTGCCTAAATTGTCCGCAAATTTTTGGACGCTAAACCCTTCCGGAACTTTTAATTGCTGTATTCTCTCCTCTGTAACGGGAACCAGAGCAGGCTTAAAAACATAACCGTTTATCTGTGACTGGGTAGCCTCCTCATCCGTCTCAGGAATGATGGAATCCCAAAAGTCATCATCTACACAGCCCATCATCAATCCTATCACGAGTGCGAAAACACCAAAAGAGTAAAGTAATTTCTTCATCATTGCAGGGGTGAAGTTCAACAATGTCAGATATTTATCAAACCGTATTCCAAAAACAGCGATAGGGAATATGTGTAAGATCCCTGATTCCGAGATTGAATCAGGGATAACCAATCAGTGAGTTACTGTGGTTACCAAAAACTTCCAAGTCCACTTATTGTTACTGATTGGATACATTATGAGAAATAAGTTCTACGACAGTTGCTTATTGGATCATCTACGCCGCCAACCAACAGCTATTGGAAGATTTTATGCGTGGTGCAATAGTTGCTGGTTCTTCGCCAAAATCATCAACATTATGGTAAAAGTTCTGCTAGCTGGGGCATCGGGCTCCCTGGGAATGGAAGTGGCTAAAAATCTTGCCCATTCCTTTGTTCCATTTAGGGCATTGGTCAACAGCCAAGAAAGTGCTGAACAACTCAGGGCGTATACGCAAGACATTTGGATTGCCGACGCCCAGAATCCCGATGAACTCAAAAACTTGTGCGACGGAATCAGCCATGTTTTTTCTTCCTTGGGTAAAAGCGTCAGTTTATTTACCGGCGGACCCGGGAGTTACGAGGAGATCGATTATCAATGCAACAAGAATATTTTGGAGGAGGCAGAAAGAGCGGGTGCAAAACGTTTTGTTTATTGCTCCATTTTGGGAAGCGAGGCGGACAATAAGCTACGCCTGGCCCAGGTTCACTATAAAGTTCAAGAGCTTTTGCAGCAATCCCCTCTCTCTTATACCGTTGTCAAGCCTACAGGATTTTTTGCCGGCCTAAATGATTTAGTGATTTTTGGCAAGAAAGGGATCATCCCGGTAATAGGTTCGGGGGAGCACGTCACCAACCCCATTCATCATGCCGACTTAGCGGCTAAAGTCATGGAAGTCTTGGAGGAGGGACCCGAAGTAGTGGAGGTCGGCGGGCCGGAAACGCTGTCCCGACAAGAAATAGCCGAAATAGTCAAAGCCAAGACCAACGCCAGTATTGTGCATCTCCCAGAGGTCATGGTGAGGGCGGGGTTACCAATCTTCTCCTTTGTCACCAAAGACCTGTCGGACAACTTAGATTTCTTCACCTATGTCACTACACGGGACATGGTTGCTCCAAGTTATGGTAGCCGCACCTTTGCCCAATATATCGGGCAAATGGATCTGGATGAAATGCCGTGAAGTTTTACCTCTCCTTTCTGGCTCCGCAGGCGATATATTTTTTAACTTTTACCGCAAGGATCGCTAAGGCCACGCCATGATCGCAAGGATAATGCGTATCTATTCTTTGCCTCCGTTGCGCATTCTTGGCGTGCTCTGCGGTTAAGCCTTCCGCCTTCTATACGGAATCCAGATTATCATAGCAAATAAAGGGGTGCCGGCTCACAAGGAGGTGAAACCCTCTATGGAAGAGTCAATGAGATCCAGCAGTCCGTACTCCTTATTCATGGCACAGAAGATCTCATTTGGAATTATCGCCATACCAAGGTTTTATTGGAGGAACTAAGGCACGCGGAACTCCTCACGCTAGACGGAACCGGCCATGAATTGTACCGGAATGATTGGGATGCAATCATTAATGCCATAGCCCAGCATGTTCTAAGAAGCACCTAAAGAATGATGGTCCTTACATGAACACGAAAAAGCCCAAGGATCTTCCCCGGGCTTTCTGGTATAAAAGGTAATTGGTTAATTACAATAATTCAAAAATCCGCTTAAAGCTGGTAGCCTGCTCAAGCCTGCCCGGAAGGTCCGCAATAGCGACTCTTTCCTGCTCTGTTGTATCCCTGTGACGGATGGTCACGGTTTGGTCCTCCAATGTCTGGTGATCCACAGCAATACAGAATGGCGTACCGATAAGGTCCTGACGGGTGTAACGCTTGCCGATAGAGGCGGCATCTTCGTATATGACGTTGAAGTCCATCTTTAGCATATCGTAGATTTCTCTGCCTTTCTCTGCCAATCCATCCTTCTTCACCAAAGGAAGAATCGCCGCTTTGACGGGCGCGATCGCCGGGTGGAACTTCAAGAAGGTCCTTGTCTTGCCTTCAACCTCCACTTCCGTCATGGCATTGCACAGGACCATCAAGAACATCCTATCCGCACCGACAGAAGTCTCCACCACATAAGGGATGTAGTTTTGGTTGATCTCTGGATCGAAATATTGCTGCTTCTTTTTCGAGAATTCCTGGTGCTGTTTCAGGTCAAAATCGGTTCGGGAGTGAATCCCTTCCAATTCTTTAAAACCAAAAGGGAAATTATATTCAATATCCAAAGCCGCATTGGCATAATGTGCCAGCTTCTCATGGTCGTGTCTACGAAGTTTTCCCTCAGGAATACCCAAAGCTTTGTGCCACCTTAGTCTTTTTTCTGCCCAGTGCTTGTACCATTCCATTTCCGAGCCGGGGCGGACAAAGAACTGCATCTCCATCTGCTCAAACTCCCGCATACGGAAGATAAACTGCCGGGCAACGATTTCATTTCTAAAGGCTTTTCCGATTTGAGCGATACCAAAAGGCACCTTCATCCTCGCAGACTTCTGCACATTGAGGAAATTGACAAATATCCCTTGGGCAGTTTCAGGCCTCAGGTAGATGGTCGTCGAATCCTCTGCTACAGAACCCACCTGGGTACCAAACATCAGGTTGAACTGCCTTACCTCGGTCCAATTGCTGGTACCGGAAACAGAGCAGATGATTCCTTCTTGGATGATCAGTTCTCTTATTCCTGCCAGATCTTCGGCTTCAAATAAGCGTCCCATCTCGGACAGCAAAGCTTTGGCACGTCCCTCATCTCCAGCAAGCTCGTACGCGGCAGCTTTTTCTTCCAAAAGGACATCTGCACGGTATCTCTTCTTGCTGTCCTTGTTATCGATCATGGGATCGTTAAAGCTGTCTACATGGCCTGAGGCTTTCCAAGTGGTGGGATGCATAAAAATTGCCGCATCAATACCTACGATATTGTCATTCAGGCGGGTCATGGACTCCCACCAGAGCCGCTTGAGGTTATTCTTTAATTCAGAGCCATATGCGCCATAATCATACACGGCCTGTAGCCCATCGTAGATTTCTGAAGAAGGATAAATAAAGCCATACTCCTTGGCATGGGCAACTATATCTTTTAGTTGGGATATTTCCGGGGTTTGTTCATTCTTTGCCATGGGGCAAAAATAGTCAAATTGTACCATTGTGCAAGGAAATCGGGGAGCGGCAGGTTTAAGTTCCGGCTCGTCGCTACGTCTTCAGGCGAAAAGCAGATGAACAGACTGGAAGCTCTTAGGTTTTTATCAGAAACTCGCTTCAACCAGTTTTGCTGAAAAGTCTTCGTCGTCTGTAACTTCCAGGCCAGTAGAGGAGATAGGAGTCAGTTTTTTTTCACGGAAGTATCACGGAAGTAAATCGCAAACGTTCCCAAGAAGTTTTGCCATTTTTTAAACCCCTGCTTCCAGCCGGTTGATTCTCGGCTGCAACAGCCAGATGCCGATAGGGAATACCACCGCCATGACAAACTCGCTGTAAAACTCCGATGAGGTGACCCTTCTGCCTTGTTCTAATTGTACAATGGCCCTCGCCATAAAGCTCAGACAATAGAACAGCGTAAACAGCACGACAAAGACCAGTACGCCGATCAGCATAATGGGAATGGCTTCCTCCTGGTCTGTAGCCTGAAGATATTGCGGATAGGCCCAAAAATAAACCAGCAACAGAACGCTGCAAATGCCCGACGTCCACAGGCTGAGCCTAAACCTTCCTAGCGGCATGTTATCGGCGGTGTTTCTTTGGCCAAATGTACTTCCAACTGATCCTATCCACCCGTAATAAACCAAGAGAGGCAGAATAAGCATCAGCCCGAGGCGGTTACCGTAGTTGGCTGCATCGCCGTCAGCCGATGAAAGAAAGATGACGTTCTGGATCAACTGCAAGAGAAACGCAATTCCCACAACCAAGAGGAAAATCTGCCAATGTTTGAGTTTTCTTAACAGTTCCATGCGGTTCAGATGAGCCAGAACCGTTCCAAGTGAAGTGCCGGAAAACAGGATTTTCAAATTTAAAGGCTTATCTTTGCGGAGCTAGCAATGAGGCAATTACTGAAAATATCGCTCCTTCTACTCTATGTGTTTTTTAATGCAGGGCTCTCCTATTCCATGCATTACTGCGGAGAGGAACTGAAAGATATCAATTGGCTCACCGAATCTACCCCCTGCTGTGCTGCTGAAGAAGGGAAGGAAGATTGCTGTGAAGACGTATTCTACAGTGAAGTTCATTCTACCGATCAGCAGAGTAAGCAGTTTTTGGATATTCAATTTGTCAAATTCTATCCCGAAGCCTTGCCCGTACACTGGCCGACCCACGCTTTTTCTAATGCTGGCCTCCAGGCAGAAAATCTCCATTTTTTTTATCAACAGCCTTTATCCCCCCCTCTACCGGTTTACCTCAGGAACCAGGTATTCTTGATTTAAGTCCTTTTTTTTTTGTTGTAAACATTCCCACCAGGAATGCGTTTTCCTCAATATTTATTCTTTTCAACAGCTTTTGACACATCAAAATGCTCAATTCTGTCATCAAATTCTTCCTGGAGAACAAGCTGGTCACAGCGCTTCTCCTTATTCTGATCATTGCATGGGGGATTATCGTCTCTCCTTTCAATTGGAACACGGGCTTCTTACCCCATGACCCCGTGCCTGTGGATGCGATTCCCGATCTCGGCGAAAACCAACAGATCGTTTTTACTGAATGGATGGGCAAGTCCCCCCAAGACGTAGAAGACCAGATTACCTATCCGCTCACCACAGCCATGTTGGGTTTGCCGGGTGTCCAGTCGATCCGTTCTACGTCCATGTTTGGGTTCTCCAATATCTATATCATTTTTAACGATGAAGTAGAATATTACTGGAGCCGGTCCCGGGTACTGGAAAAGCTGAACGCCTTGCCTTCAGGCCTTTTACCCGCCGAAGTCCAGCCTAAATTAGGGCCGGATGCCACCGCCTTGGGCCAGGTCTATTGGTACACGCTGGAAGGCCGGGATGGGGAAGGAAATCCTGCCGGCGGATGGGATCTCCATGAACTGAGAAGCATCCAGGATTACTACGTGCGGTATGCCCTCACTGGTGCCGAGGGAGTTGCGGAAGTGGCCACTGCGGGAGGCCAAATCAAGGAGTATCAGGTGGATCTGGACCCCAATGGCATGAAAGCCCATCAGGTCTCCATCATGGAGGTGATGGATGCACTTCAAAAAAGCAATCAGGACGTAGGTGCCAATACCGTCGAAATCAACCAGGTGGAGTATTATATCCGTGGACTCGGCTACGTGGAGAAGCTGGAGGACATTGAAGAAGTGGTAATTAGGACGACCAACAATATTCCTCTGAGAATAAAAGATATTGCGCGCATTCAAATAGGACCTGCTGACCGTTCCATGCTGGGCATACTGGATAAAAACGGTGCGGAAGCCGTGGGCGGCGTGGTCGTCGCCCGATATGGCGACAACCCCTTGCAGGTGATAGAAAATGTAAAACAAAAAATCGCCGACATTTCTGCCGGTCTTCCCGAAAAGACATTAAATGACGGACGGGTTTCCAAAGTCACCATAGTGCCTTTCTATGACCGAAGCAATCTGATCCAAGAGACCTTGGGTACCTTAAATGAAGCCATCGTCCTGCAGATCCTCATAACAATCGTAGTGATCATCGTCATGGTCTATAACCTCAGGGCTTCTCTGTTGATCTCCGCACTCTTGCCGATGGCCGTGTTGATGTGTTTTATTTTTATGAAACACTTTGGCATTGATGCCAATATCGTGGCATTGTCCGGTATTGCCATAGCCATTGGCACCATGGTGGATTTGGGGATTATTTTAAATGAAAACATCCTCAAGCATATGGAGGAGGCACCTGAGGATAGGCCATTGATCCAGACCATCTATAAGGCTTCTTCCGAAGTTTCATCCGCCATTCTTACCGCCGTGGCGACTACCGTGGTGAGTTTTCTTCCGGTATTCACCCTTGAAGCGGCGGAAGGAAAGCTTTTTGTACCTCTTGCTTACACCAAGACTTTTGCGCTGGTAGCTTCTCTGATTTTCACCTTGCTTATCATGCCAGCCTTTGCCCACGTTGTTTTCGGATGGAAAGGCCGAGGCCATGCTAGGAAATACGGCAATTATTTGCTCTTTATATTGGGGATGCTATCGCTGTTTGTGTTGCCTTTTGCCGGGCTGGTCTTAGTGCTATTGGCGCTTAACAATATCTTTCTCCAAAACTACAAAGCTCAATATGAACCTTTATACAGCCCCATTTTAATCGCCATTGCGGCAGGGGCGGTGGCTTGGCTTCTGGCGGAGCATTGGAATCCTTTGGGGGTTGAGGTGAACACCTGGACCAATTTTTTCTTTATCGGGATCATTTTGGCAGTGGTATTAGGCGGCTTCTCGATCTTTCTTTTGTTCTATAAAAACATACTCCAGTGGTGCCTCCGCCACAAAGGAGCCTTTCTGGTTCTGCCCTCGCTCATCGTGGTATTCGGGATAATGATCTGGCTGGGCTTCAACACCTTGTTTGGCTGGGTGGCCAAAGGATTTGACCAGATCGGATGGAATATCAGAACGACAGAAGTTTACAGCGGGCTTGCCCATGCTTTCCCGGGCATGGGCAAGGAATTTATGCCTTCTTTGAACGAAGGCTCCTTTTTATTGATGCCCACCTCTATGCCCCATTCGGGTGTGGAGGCCAACCAGAAGATCCTCCGTCAATTGGACATGCTGGTCACGGCTATACCTGAGGTAGAAACAGTGGTGGGTAAGGCCGGCAGGGCTGAAACGGCGCTGGATCCAGCTCCCATGTCCATGTTTGAAATCATGATCAACTACCAATCCGAATACAAAACGGATGAAAGGGGACTAAAAGCCCGATATGCGGTAGATGACAATGGTGTTTTTGTCAAAGACAGCCTTGGGAATTTGGTTCCAGACAAAGACGGCCGATATTTTCGTCAGTGGCGGGAGGCGATCCAGTCTCCGGATGACATCTGGGCAGAGATCACCCGGGTGGCAAAGATAGCCGGAGTGACATCTGCGCCAAAACTTCAGCCGATAGAGACCCGAATGGTGATGTTACAGACGGGGATGCGGGCACCCATGGGGGTAAAAGTGTACGGACCGGACCTGGAAACGATCGAAACTTTCAGCTTCCAACTGGAAAAGTACCTGAAGGAAGTTCCCTCAGTCAACCCCGATGCGGTCTTCGCGGACCGGTCTTTGGGCAAGCCCTATATTGAAGTCGATCTCGACCGGCAAGCCATGTCCCGTTACGGCTTGAACATCTCCGATGTACAAGAATACATTGAAGTAGGCTTGGGAGGGATGATGGTGACGACTACCGTGGAAGGAAGGGAAAGGTATGCTATCCGGGTTCGGTATGCGCGGGATTTTAGGGAAAATGCCCAGGCCATTGAAAATATCCTGGTGATGACCAGTGCCGGCGCCCAGGTTCCTCTAAGCGAAATGGCCGAGGTGGTGTATCGCCCGGGACCAATGATGATCAGGGGCGAAGATTCCTTTTTGGTCGGCTATGTACTTCTGGACAAGAGGGAAGGTTTTGCCGAGGGATCTGTAGTGGAGGATGCCCAACGATACCTTCAGGGCAAGATCGATTCCGGAGAACTTCAGGTACCCCCCGGAGTCAGCTTCAAATTTTCGGGATCCTACGAGAACCAAATGAGGGCAGAGAAGCGGTTGTCGCTGATTGTACCTTTGAGTTTGCTGGTCATTTTTCTGATCTTATATTTCCAATTTAGAAGGATTTCAACCCCTGTTTTTATTTTCACTGCCATCGTCATGGCATTTTCCGGTGGCTTTATGATGCTGTGGCTGTATGCGCAGCCTTGGTTTATGGACTTCGAAATGTTTGGCACCAACATCAGAGAACTGTTCCAAATGAAGTCCTTCAATATGAGTGTGGCGGTATGGGTCGGCTTTATCGCACTATTTGGTATTGCGACGGACGATGGCGTAGTTATGGCGACTTATCTCAAGCAAAATTTTCAAGGTGCGAAGCCAAAGACCAAGGAAGAAATAAGGGATGAAGTGGTAAGGGCCGGGTTGAGAAGAATCCGCCCCTGCTTAATGACGTCCGCCACTACCCTGCTGGCTTTGCTTCCGATTCTAACTTCTTCCGGAAGGGGATCGGACATCATGATTCCCATGGCTATCCCTTCATTTGGGGGAATGGCAGTGGCCTTGATCTCTTTGTTTATTGTTCCTGTCCTTTACAGTTGGTGGGAGGAAAGAAAATTAAATGTGAAGACAAATGAAAACCTTAACGCTGAACAAAATGATACAGGGATCTAATAGATTTTCTTCTTTGGCTCCTATTAAAACAGGACTCCTTCTGTGCTTCCTCTTTGCCTTGTGTATTAATCCAAGTTCTGGGCAGACGTTGGAAGAGTATTTAATGATCGCGGCGGAAAACAACCCAGAGTTACAGGCATCGTTTGCCCAGTATCAGGCCAGCTTGGAGCAGGTAAATCAGGCAGGTACCTTACCCGAACCGGAGATCAGTATGGGGGTCTTTATCCAAAAAATGGAAACCTTAATGGGCGACCAGAAAGCCGACTTGTCCATTATGCAGATGTTCCCCTGGTTTGGTATGCTGAAGGTCCAGGAAGAGGAGGCAGCACTGATGGCCAAAGCCCAATACGAACGTTTCAGGGAAGCCAAGAACAATTTGTTTTTACAGGTGAAGGAGACCTACTACCAGATTTATCTGGTCGATCAAAAGCGGTTGATTGCGGAGGAGAACAAAAAGATCCTGGAGACTTTGGAACGTGTGGCTTTGACCAGGTTCGGCTCAGGTACTTTTTCGGAGGCTATAATGGCGACATCACCGGCGCCTCAGCCCTCTTCGAAGGAAATGGGGTCGAATAGGGAAATGACCATGGACGGGGGAATGCCGGCAGCCAGCACTTCTCCGGCACCTTCATCAGGAAGTATGACAGCAATGGGGACGGGGGCTTCCGGCAAAATGACGGATGTATTGAGGGCGCAGATCCAGATCAAGGAAATCGACAATGAATTGGCTCAGTTGGAAGAAGAAAGGCGGATACTGCAGGTACAATTCAATCTCCTGCTGAATAGGGAAGTGGGAATGGACGTGGTCATTGCGGAAGAATTGGAGAAACCGCAGATGCAGCTAAGCGAGGTCTCGTGGGATTCAGCACTTTATCACAATCCCATGGTGAAGATGTTGGCCTTAGACGGGGCGGCGGCCGCCAAGCAGGCGGAAATGGCCAAGCTGGAGGGACGCCCCATGTTTGGCGTAGGTTTAAACTACATGTATTATAGCGAAAGGGCTCCTATGGGGAGTCTGGGAGGGGCACACGGCGGAGCGGTTGATTATATGCCGGGTGGAATGGGCGGCAACATGGTGATGCCGATGGTGTCTATGACTTTGCCGTTGAACCGAAAGAAATATAAATCCATGGTCAGATCTTCGGAACTGCTGCGGGAGGCCACCCTGCAACAACAAAAAGCCGCGGAGAATGAGCTGTCCGCCATGCTGGAGGAAATGCTAAGCGAATTGAGAAGTACTGAGCGAAATGCAGAGTTATACGCCGCACAAAGCAAACTCGTCCGGCAGACGCTGGATTTGATGCTGACGGACTATTCTACAGGCAGCGGTTCCTTCGAAGAATTGCTTGCCGTACAGCAGCAGCTACTGGATTACCGCCTAAAAGATATCAACAACAAGGTCATGCGGCAGATCGCTGTGGCAAGGCTTGAGATGTTGATGGGCGGGGAATGGTGATGGGTGTTATGAAGTATTTACTGTTTGTTCTGTTTCCTGCAAATGGAAATGTCCAATACAGGGTATTTTTCCGAATTTCTTCTATGTGATGGAATTAAAAAGATTCAAGGATACAGTTACTCGCGATTCAGGTCCGTCTATTACCGCAATACTGCGGCAGCAAATACTCCTAGCAAGAGGGATATGGTGTGTTTTCTTACGCTCATTCTCAAATTGATCAAGTTTATCAATACATTGCCCATCAAGAAGAACATCACCGGAAGAACACCTTCAAGGAAGAATATCGGGATTTTCTCCAAAAATTCGAAATCGAATACGAAGAAAAATTTCTGTTTGAGTGGTTGGGTTAAATCTATCACCCCTGCGGGGTTTCCCTCCATTTGGTTTTCCCTTGGGCTATATTACTTTTATCCCTTCGGGATTGAAGAATGGACAAAGAATTGTTCTGGTTTCCCCAAAGACGATTTATTACAATGCCATATGCTCTTTAGAAATTTAAGAATTGCAAATATATTGTCTGGAAGATCTTTTAAGGAAAAGTAGCACGGTTTAAACCAACGCCGATTGGCCTACGACGCTTTATTTTTTATAAGCCTCTACCGCAGCCCTTACCGATCCATGCTTCATCAGTAGATCATAGGCTTCTTCTGAAGATATGCCTATAGCTTCCACAATCATTCTCGTCCCTCTTTTTACCAGCTTTTCGTTGGACAGCTGCATGTCCACCATTTTATTGCCTTTAACCTTGCCCAGCTTGATCATCACAGCGGTAGAGATCATGTTGAGCACCATCTTTTGTGCCGTTCCGGATTTCATCCGGGTACTACCGGTCACGAATTCAGGTCCCACCACCACTTCCACGGGAAATTCAACCTCCGCTGCCAAAGGGCTGCCTTCGTTACACGTAATACAACCGGTCACCAATCCGTTTTCTCTGGCTTGTCGGACTCCCCCGATCACATAGGGCGTTGTGCCTGATGCCGCAATGCCGATGACGGTATCATTCTCCCGGATATCGAATTGAAGTAGATCTTTCCAAGCCGCTTCTGGGTCATCCTCGGCATTTTCCACGGCCTTTCGTATAGCTTGGTCACCCCCGGCAATGATCCCGATCACCATATCATGGGGCACACCATAAGTAGGAGGACATTCCGAGGCGTCCAATATACCCAGCCGACCGCTGGTGCCGGCACCGATATAGAACAACCGGCCGCCTTGCTTCATGGCAGGAACGATGGCTTCGATCAATGCCTCAATTCTCGGAAGCACTTTTTCTACAGACAAGGCTACAGATTGGTCTTCTTTATTAATATTACGGACCAGCTCCCCGGCACTCATTCCTTCCAGGTGGTCGTAATGGGAACTACTTTCGGTGGTGTTCATAACTTCTCTTTGTGGTAAAGGGTGAGGCCCGCAATGGGAGTTTCAAGGATGATATTGACAGAGATACCCAAGTCGGCGGCAACCTTTCTCAAAATATCGCTATTGTGATAGGCTATAGAACCTACGAAGCTCACGGGTTTTTCCTGATAATTGTCGTAACGCATCACATGGCGGTGAAAGAAATCCTTGAAGCCGTTATAATAAAGCATATAGCAATAGGGGTCAGCTTTATGCTTGCTGATAAAATTACAGAAACTGGCCATATAACGGTTCGGAAAAGGCTTTTGATAAACATTTTCCTGAATGATCAAGCTCGTGATCCCGAACTCTTGGATCGCCATCTCCCGAATAGGCGTGGGCATATCCTCATAGATAAAATCCTGCAGGAAGTGCCTGCCGATGTAAGATCCGCCACCTTCGTCGCCCAACAGATATCCCGGAGAGGGCCGATTGGCCACAATCTCTCTCCCATTGTAATCTCCGCTGTTGCAACCGGTGCCAAGAATGCAGGCAATTCCTGGATTGTGGCCGCAGGTAGCTCTCGCCGCCGCCATCAGGTCGTGGTCCACGGTAACCTTGGCCTGCTCATAAAAACTATTGATGGTTTGAACTACAGTTGCCCGGTTTTTGTCAGAGGTACATCCCGCACCATAAAAAAATACCTGATCGATTTTGCCCCTAAGCTGCAAAAGATCTTCCGTACGCATTCCCTCAGCCATCTCGGCGGCAGTCTGGTAAAATGGATTAAACCCAATGGTCCTGAATTGCTGTATTTCACCCTGGCGGTCTATTACCCTCCAGTCGGTTTTGCTGGAACCGCTATCTGCTATTAAAATCATTTCAAAAGCCCTACGGCCGTAAATTTATCAAAAACATTTTCATTGTGTGGGGCATCGGCCAGCTCCTCTGTCAGGTCCTGTCCCGCCCAATGTTCATAGTGCATCCCTTTTCTCCATAGTCGGGACTGGCTCACGTCATAGACCACGCCATTGTAGGCTACCCAAATTTCGGGTTTGTCCTGTCCGTTTCGCAAGGAAAGTTGTTGTTTGGTGATCAGGTTCATCTTCCTAATACAGTTTCAGCTGCGCATTGATCCATCGCTCGGGGATCTCACCCTTTTGGGCAGTCAAATAGTCCTGATAACTGCAGGGGATAATGGTATCCCTGTCGTATTTTTCCTGCTCCGCTTTGGGAATTTCCATCCACCATTTCCCGCTCAACTTACTTTTATAAAAGAATAAAATGGAGGGCTTGGAGTCCAACGAAACCGTATATTTTATATAGTCTGTGCTCTTGAATGACAGGCTGTCCTTTCTGTGGTAGAAGCCTTCAATAAAATACCAAATCATCGTTGCGATAACAGCCGCGGTCTTCTTTCTGGAATCATCAAAAGAGGGTTGGTATCCATATATCCCGAAAGAACTCAATTTTTCATTCATTCCGGCAAACCAACTAATCTGGCAAGCTTCCTCCGCAGTAAGCCCAAAGGGCTGGGCGTCCGCAGCACCGGGGGCATCAGCTGATTGGATGGCACATACATCAAAACTCAACAAATCGGAATTTCGAATGATCGGTTCGATTTCCTTGAAATTATCCCTTAACTGCCCCAATCTCACATGGTCAAAATACAGCTTCTCCATGACATTGATGAGATCTTTGTCCGTGAGGAAGCTCTGGTAGGCCAAGTGGGCGTAGTTGAACAGAAAATTGGGCTGGTGGAGAATAATTTCCTGGGAATGAACATCATTTGGCTCTCCTTCGTCTTCCATATCCATCTTGGCATCCACCGTCAGCATGGAGACAAGCTTCTTCATCCCCTCATAAGACAGGTATTGACCGTAATCGAGATCATGGCTCCCGCCGATATAGATCGGAAGAATCTGCTGTTTCATCAGGTATTCGCCCAATGTGCTGATCCGGATATTTGTCTCCTTGAGGTCTACCCCGGGACGCAGATTTCCAAGATCTGCTATTTTGTATTGGGATTGGCCTTTTTTCAGGGAATACAGTTTTTCCCTTATCACAGAAGCCGCTTCTTCCATGCTATCACAATCCTCCTTTCCGCGGGTTTCCGTCAATCCTATCAGGGCAATTTGGACGCCTTTTAGATCTGGAAAGCTTTCTCCGTGATGGCTGATCTGCATGAAAAATGAGTTGTGCACATGCGGCTCACGAGTGAGGTGATCGGCGACAGGGTCAAAGAATAAGGATAGGTTCATGGAATAGGGTGTTCTAAGTATCAAAAATAATCCAAAAAAATAAGTCACCAATAAAAAAGACCCTGTAAAACAGGGTCTTTTTCAAATCAACCACCAAAGTCGTCGAACCTCACATTTTCTTTTGGAACCCCCAGATCTTCCAGCATCTTAAGCACGGATGAGTTCATCATCGGAGGGCCGCAGAGATAGTATTCTATTTCCTCTGGCTCTGGATGATTTTTCAAATAATTGTCATAAACTACTTGATGGATAAATCCTACATAGCCATCCCCCTCTTTGTCGTCAAGGGATTTATTGATTTTCCAGTTATCTTCCGGAAGTGGCTCAGATAATCCCACATGGAAACTGAAATTCGGGAAATCTTTTTCAATGTCTTCGAAATGGGGCACATAGAAGAGCTCTTTCTTGGATCGGCCTCCATACCAATAGGATACTTTTCTGTTGGTTTTCTCTGTATGGAAGAGATGGAAGATATGCGATCTCAAAGGAGCCATACCGGCACCACCACCGATGTAGACCATTTCTCTTTCTGTAGGGTTGATATGGAATTCACCATAAGGACCGGAAATATACACCTTGTCGCCCGGTTTCCTTGAGAAGACAAAGGAAGAACACACGCCTGGATTGACATCCATCCAACGGTTGTTTGCTCTGTCCCAAGGCGGAGTAGCAATCCTGATAGTCAGCATGACGATATTTCCTTCAGCAGGGTGATTGGCCATGGAGTAAGCCCTGAACAATGGCTCCTCGTTTTTCATCACCAAATTCCACATCCCAAATTTATCCCAATCGCTTTTGTAAACATCAGCCGGGTGACCCAATTCAGGATGAGGCGTGATATCCATATCCTTAAAACTCACCGTAATATCAGGAACGTCAATCTGCACATAGCCACCGGATTCAAAATCCAAGGTTTCACCCTGTGGCAACCTTACCACGAACTCCTTAATAAAGGTGGAAACGTTGTAATTCGACACCACTTCACATTCCCATTTTTTGATCCCAAAAATCTCTTCAGGGATACGGATTTTCATATCCTGCTTTACCTTGACCTGACAGGACAAACGCACTTTGTTTTTCTGCTCGGTACGGCTCAGGTGACCCACTTCTGTAGGCAGCACTTCTCCTCCCCCTTCTTCCACTACACATCGGCATTCCCCGCAGGTACCTCCTCCACCACAGGCGGAAGGAAGGAAAATCTTCTGGGCACTCAAGGTGCTCATCAGGGTGGATCCTCCAGAAACAACCAATGGCTTGGTCTCGTCACCATTGATGATGATTTTGACATCTCCCGAAGTCACCAGCTTGGATTGGGCAAACAACAATATAAAAACAAGTAGCAGAATGATCAATGTAAATGCTACAATCGAAGTAATGATTACTGAACTCATTTAATGAAATTTTCTTTTTTTCAGTAGATAATACCCTTGATTAGGGATTACAAATATATCTATTATTCAATAAAACAGACCAAAAATATCTAATATTTAGCTGTCGGAACCTGAGAATCTTATTCAGATTAATTTTCCAATAAGGTAAGCAAGGTGGCCAACCTGCTTTTTAACTGCCGCCTATCTACTATAAAATCCAGAAAGCCGTGATCAAGAACAAATTCCGAACTCTGGAATCCCTTGGGAAGATCTTTACCAATCGTTTCCCGTATGACTCTTGGACCCGCAAAACCTATCAAGGCCCCCGGCTCGGCTATGTTAAAATCTCCCAACATGGCATATGATGCGGTTACTCCTCCGGTGGTAGGATCGGTAAGCAGGGAAATATAAGGTAAGCCCGCATTGTCCAACTGCGCCAGTTTAGCCGAAGTTTTGGCCATCTGCATCAAACTGAAACCTGCTTCCATCATCCTGGCCCCGCCCGATTTGGAAATCATCATGAAGGCTGTCCTGTGTTTTATGGCATAATCAATGCCACGGGCGATCTTCTCGCCCACAACGGAACCCATGGATCCCCCTATGAAGTTGAAATCCATGCAGGATATCACGATATCCTTGCCTCCTAACTTCCCCACACCTGTCCTTACAGCATCTTTCAGTTCGGTCTTCTCCATGGTGGCAGCTATACGGGAAGTATACGGCTTACTGTCCACAAAATTTAGGGGATCGCCAGAAGTCATGCCTTTATCCAGTTCTTCAAACTGGTTGTCGTCAAAAAGTATTTCGAAATATTCCTTCGATCCGATCTTTACATGATAGTCGTCATCCGGACTCACCCATGCATTGTTCTTGAGTTCCCGGGTGTGGATGATATTGCCTTTGGGAGTTTTAAACCATAATCCATCAGGCGATTCCTTCTTTTCCTCGGTGGAAGTTTTGATTCCGGCATCTTTTCTTTTAAACCAAGCCATAGTTATCTTTCTTGTTTAGCCTGAAAAATTATTTTCATGGACTGCAAATTTATGGTTTCTTATCGGTTAAATAAAATCAAATATAAGGATCGCTTTGAATAGATATCATAACCTGGCCTCTTCTCTTTTCTTTTTAGGAGATAAAGCCCACCTTTAAAATCGTTTCCAGAACCTGATAAATGTCACCTTATGTCGGCATGGAGAAAAAATTCTCGTTATATTTAACGCAATTTTACAGTACCAACAGATTATTCTTTTAAACGGCTAATCAAGAAATTATATCTTAGAGGAGCGGGTTTTTTGACCCCAATTCTCCACCTGTTTAATCGATACCATAACGCGACGTCACCATGCAATTAAGTTACCTTATCCTCTTTTCTGCCATAGTACTTATCGGTGCTTATTTTACCTATGGGAAATATGTTTTCAAAAAACTCAAAATAGACAATAAAAATATTGCCCCTTCCCATTCCCATGAAGACGGGGTGGATTATGTCCCCAGTAAACCATTTGTCGTCTTAGGCCATCATTTTGCTTCCATTGCCGGTGCCGGACCTATAGTAGGACCCATCATTGCCGTCACCTATGGATGGATTCCTGCCGTGATCTGGATATTGTTGGGGGGCATTTTCTTTGGGGCGGTCCATGATGTGGGAAGCATGGTAGCCTCCATGAGAAACGACGGAAAGTCCATCGGGGTAATCATCCAAAACAACATCGGGAAGACCGGAAAGCATCTTTTTATCGTCTTTAGCTTTGCGACTCTAATTTTGGTGATCTCGGTTTTTACCGATATCATAGCCAAGACCTTTATCAGCAACCCTGAAGTGGCTTCAGCTTCCATTTTATTCATCATTTTGGCTATTGCCTTCGGCATTGTCAATAAACTTACCGCCAACATAAAACATGCCTTTACGATCATCTCCATCATCGGAGCGGTGTTGATTTATTACTTTGTCTATTTGGGCACCCAAATTCCTTTTTCTCTCGATTTTGATCTTTGGATCTATATATTGCTGATATATGCATTTCTTGCCTCGGTGACTCCCGTTTCTATGTTGTTACAGCCCAGGGATTACCTCAACAGCTTTTTGCTCTATGGACTGATCCTTTCAGCAGTGATAGGGATTTTTGTAGCGAATCCCACCATTGCCATGGATACGGAGGTGACTTTAGCCCCGGCAAATCTGGGATTTATCTTCCCGGTGCTCTTTGTTACCATCGCCTGTGGCGCAATCAGTGGCTTTCACTCCCTGGTCGCCTCGGGAACGACTTCCAAACAGATCGATAAGGAAGAAGACGTGAAAATCGTTGGATTTGGAGGGATGTTGATAGAAACGTTTTTGGCCATCATCTCTGTAGGCGCCGTCATCGTGATCAGCAGAACGGATTATGTGAGCAAACTGAGCGACCAGGGTCCCGTATCCCTCTTTGCCGAGGGCTTGGGGGCAATTATCACTTCATTGGGAATCCCTGAAGCCTTCGCTGTGGGCTTTGTGGCCCTCACTGTTTCCGCTTTTGCCCTTACGACCATGGACACCTGTACCAGATTGGCGAGGTTTACCCTTCAGGAGTACTTCGAGGACGTAAAAGGACCCGTGGCCCAGACCCTATCCAAAAACCGGTTTATTTCTACCGCCGTGGTAGTGATACTCTCTATACTGTTGCTTCAATCGGGAGGTTTTGCCACGCTATGGCCGATTTTTGGATCCGCCAACCAGCTTTTGGCGGCCTTGGCCCTATTGGCAATAGCGGTATGGTTGATCAAGAAGAAGGTAAATGCCACATTTGTAACCGTCCCGATGTTCTTTATGTTTACCGTCACGCTAACATCCCTGGGGCTTTTTGCCTGGCAGAATTTTCAGGACAAAACATACGTGCTGTCCATAGTGTCTGCCATCCTTTTTGTGCTTTCGGTGGTCTTGATTGTCTTTGCACGAAAAAGTCTTAAGAATGAAACCATCTCCTCTTCCCCCACCGTGGAAGTCCATCAGGAATCCAGCAAAAAAGAAAACAAAAAGATCTTGAATTAGAACCAAGGATAAAACGGGAGACGTCACCACGATCAGAGAGCGCAAAACGCCCGTTTCTACGGATTGTCAAAAAAAAATCGGACTTGAGTTAAGCTATGGACTATCGACCATGAACTGTGGACTATCGGCTATGGACTATCGACTATAATCCTACAAAAACCCCATACTGATAATTCCTGTCAGCATCAGAAGCTTGGACAGGAGACTGAGCTGGGTAAAATGGGCCTTCCGGTCAGCCATATAGATTTTATACAGAAAAAGAAAAAACAGCAGGCTCAGGCCCCCAAAGTAATAATACAGCAATTCATTGTGGAGTTTATAAGTGGCCACCACAATGGATATTATAAATAAAAGGGAAATGAGGAAAATGATCTTTTTGGTGCCCCTAAAACCCAAGACAATCGGGAGGGTCTTGCTGCCATGTTTTCTGTCCCCGTTTCGGTCTTCGATATCCTTGATGATCTCCCGGATAAGGTTGATAAAAAAGGCAAATATTGCATAGGTCAACACCAACAGCTGGGAAGACTGAAAGTAAAACCCCACAATGTAGATCGCCAAGCCCGTCAGCAAGGCAACGACAACATTGCCTACAAAAGGCAGCCGCTTCAGGGAATTGCTGTATAGCCACAACAAAAAGGCCGCAACAAAAATGATTAACCCTATCTTCAGGCCTATCAACAAGCCGATACCGATTCCTACAATATTGAAGATGGAATGAAGGAACATCACTGCCCTTCTCTTTATATTTCTCCCGACGACCACCTCCTCCGGTTTGTTGATGTAGTCGATTTTCACATCATAATAATCGTTGATCATATATCCTGAAGCCGCCACCAGCAGCGTGGCAAAAATCAAGAGGTAAAGCGCCGGATCCAATAACACCGGCAAACCGTCCCGGGTTGTTTCAACCAAAAAATACGCCGTCATCAGTTGGGCGAAAGCCATAATCAACAGGTTCAAAGGTCTAATGATCCTAAAAAACGCCGATAGGGTAAAGACTTTTTCTGCTGACAGGGAATTCATATCCCAAAAGTACGTGAAAGGGCGGTAGGGGTTGGCATTATTGGCCGTATTTATTCTTGCTCAAGGATTTAGCCAGGAAGACCGCCTACTCTTCTGCCACAACCCTTAACCGAAACTTTCCCTGTTCAAAATCTATGGCCTCCGGATGATCGGTCGAGGAAGGGGAAGCCTGTGGCAGTGTAAAGGCAAAGGATCCCTCCAGCCACCCTTCCTCGGAATCAAAGTTTTCAATGACCAGCTCTTCCGCCTCATTTTCTTCCAACTGATACCGACTCGTCAGCACATCCCCTCCGATGGTAGTATAATAGGAAAGGTGATTGCCCTTTAATTCATAAACCCCTTCCCCATCAAACTGGATCAGGAACGACAGCACCTCTTCCCGCCCCAATCCCCAGATGATCAAGGTGTCTCCCAGAAACTGTGTTTCTCCCGGAACCGTCCACATTTGTCCGTTTTTGAGGGCAGTGACGAATCCGCCTTCCGCCTGCGGAGGGTCATCTTTGGGATAGCAAGAAAAAAGTAAGCAGAGGAGAGACAGCGTGGCGTAGCATTTCATGGGTCAAATTGTTCTGTGATTATATCCAAGACGTGACGTTTGATTATTGAGACATGAAGGCAATGATGTTCTTGAAAATCTTAGCCTCCAAGGATTAAATGATCTAATTCGAATCGATAATGTCCTGCGATATCAGCTTATAGATCTCCGCGACCTGCTCATTGTAGTTCAGGAATTGATAATGTAAGTCCAGTGTATTGATATCCCCCCTCAGCGCAGGGCCCGTTTGGGCCTGCTTGGCTCCCATCTCCAGGCTTTTGTTGATCTGCTCGATGATCAGGGGCTTCAGCATGTCGAAATCCAGGCCCTGCCGGTTCATGATATCTTCTGCTAGCCTCATGAGGTGGTTGGTAAAATTGCTGGCAAAAACAGCGGCTACGTGCAAGGCCATCCTGTCTTTGGATTTGACCACATACTGCTGGGAAGAAAGGCTTTTGGCGAGAATTTTAAGCTTCTGGAGAATGGCCTGATCGTCGGATTCCAAGAGGAGAGGCACCTCTTCAAAATCGATTTTCCTAGATTTACTAAAACTTTGGAGCGGGTAGAATATCCCCGTATAGGTGGCCGAGCTGTAGGCCAGCACCTGGAGCGGCATACTGCCGGACGTATGGACCAGGATACTCCCCTCGGGCAAAATGATGGAGTCGGCGATGGCCGGAATAGCATGGTCACTGACGGCAATGATGTATATCTCGGCTTCGCTGCCCGAAAAATCCAGATCGTCTTTCGGCTCGGTGGCATACAGGCGGCCGGTGACCTTGGAGGCCCGGTGGATATCCCTGCTGTACACTTCGGTGATGGTATGACCTGCATTTTCCAATGCGGGAGCGAGATGCCAGGCCACATTGCCCGTTCCAATGATTGCTATACTGAATTTCATGTTGCTCGTTTAAACTGTTGAATCCATGTAAAGAGCGATGGGTCTATCCCGTGGGAAAGTTAGCAAATTACCCCGAAAATGGAAGAAAATTTACCGCTGGCTATGGGAGATCGGGCTGTAGTATCCAAAATCAGTCGGTAATCAATAACTAGGGACACTTGCAGGAGAAAAATTAAAGGCTTTGGTTGATCGGGGGATCTGGTCCCATCAGGGACGGGTGTTTTCTTTCCCCCTATCCCTGATCGCAGCGCTCTTGGAAGGGTTCCAGCCCCCAATTTCCTCCTTCAGCTCACTTTTGGACATGGAAGCGATCTGGAACAATGCCCGTAGCACCAATACGGCTGCATACAGTGTATCTCAGACATTATTTCTTATCACACAAAGAAAATTTCCACGGCTGTCCAAACAAGCCTTTTTAGAACGTCAAAATTTCGCTAGAGCACCATCTAATCTGTCGGCATACCAATTGGACTAAAATAGTAGGAATTATAAGTGTTATTATTTGTTATAGTCGACATTTTGGGTACATTACAGTTGATACATTTTTATAAGCGTGCCAAGCTACCAATAATTATAGCAAATGCAGACAACTTAACACAGGTTATAATATCAATAAAAGATTACCACAAACAATAAGAAGGTCGAAAGGAGTGAACAGACGCACAGGACCCTGCAAAAAATAATGGAAGATAAAAATGTTTATTTATTAATCCCTAAAGAAAAAGGAACCCCTAGTATGGGATCATCTTGAACCCACTATAATCAGATTTCTGAAGAAAGCATAACATTCTTTAATCCATTTCAACCATTAACGCTGTGCAAAATCAAAATCCGTTTTCAATTTATGATTTTTTGGGCTATTTGATCCCTGGTTCGCTTACGTTATATATACTGTTATTCGTTAATTCATCTAAAACCCATATAGATGTAATAGATCTCACGGTTAATAATTATGGCATTTTTGAATTAGACAGGATTTTTCTTTTTGTGATAGTAAGCTATTCGATTGGGCATCTAATAAATTTCATTTCGTCAATAACGATTGAGCGCTATGCGAATTGGAAATACAACTATCCCTCTAAATACTTAATGGATTTCAATGGGAATTTTAGATTTTGGAGTGGATCACCAAAATCTAAATCTTGGAAGGTTTTTTTAATGTTTGTCGTACTTCCAATAACTTTTTGGGATTTTGTATTAGGTGAAAAATGTGGTTTCAAAACCTTTTATACGAAAAAAACGGATGACTATATTATTGAGTTGGTCAAGAAGAAAGGAAGTATTCTTATGCAAAAAATTGGCGCTCCCTCGGTTAAGGGCCTTAAAAACTTTGACTTTCACAGAATTTTCTCTCACTATGCCTACGAGTATTCTAAGAATCATCAATCAAAGCTGAACAACTATGTAGCGTTATATGGGTTTTTGAGAAGCTTATCAGCAATAACAATTTTATCGTTTTGGCTCTTATTGTGGCATTCTTACAAAAGTGAGATGTTTATTACCGAGACTTCATGTGCCCTCCCTATTCTTACTCTGATTAGTTTGATCTCCTATATATTTTTTATGGCGTTTATGAAGTTTTATAGACGATATTCATTGGAAGGTTTGATGATAATCGCTATTGACAAAGAATTAGCCTGAAAAATTTTATCCCCTTCTTTTAGGTACTCCCCCCACCTCAAACATGCAACGGTGCATCTAAAACATGCTCGCATGCATCTTTGAGATGCGTGCGAGTATGTTGGAGGTGGGGTATTTAAACTAAAATCTGTTCATTTTAATGCAAAAAATGACCTTTTGCATCTTGGAGATGAAAAACTTGACATTTTTGCCGAATTGGTCTGTCTCGGAGTAGAACGAGGGGTACCTCCGAGGTGGGGGAGGGTACCTCCAACATGGTCGTGTCAGTGTTTGACATGCAAGCGAGCATGTTGGAGGTGGGTCAATGCATATTTTTAATTCAATATTCTGTCATTATGACGTATTGGTGGATCTTTAAGTCCCTTGCTTGTGGCTTTGGGTTGCGGCATAGCCTCTAAAAGAATCGGCATTGGATATCTTAGACCGGAAACACTATCGAAAAGATCCGCGCTTGGATGTACGGGATGCAAAAAGAAAGGGCGCAGTTGGATAATTCCCACTGCACCCTCTAGCTATATGGGGGTGATAAGTATTTGTTCATCCTTTACTCTACCACTTCGGGACTTTTGCTGGACCTACTTGTTTTTTCAAAACGTTGGCTAAGGTCGTCGAAAATTACGTTGGCATCCGGCACATTCATCCGCTTGCCATGCTTGACGGCGTTGTAATAACCCAAAACCCCAACGTAGGCCTCTGAGCCCGCCATCATCATGGTATCACTCAAGTTGCTCTCCAGCTGCTTTAGGTCTCGAGACAGCGGTGTTAAGCTTTTGAAAGCCGTCCAGTCCTTCTCGAGCTCGATAATGTCAACATAAGGCGGCAAAAATTTCCCGTTAGATTTGGCATATTCAATGCCCTTTTCGACAAAGGGGAGTGTGCCGTCACCCATCTTCGGAAGCTTAAGTCTGTTTTGGGGAGTGAGCGCCTTCAAATGAGGATCCAAAATGGCTTTCATTCCGGCCATGTGATCCCGGAGAGACTGAAGCTCGGCTTCAGTAAATTCGATGGAAACATTGTTTTGGTTCATAATAATAAGTTTTAAATAGTTGAACAAAGATTTAAGTCAATGAAAATAAATTTTTCATTACCAAAAAGCAATTATTGAAGTATATTATTTTACCGTTACACGCTTTAACAATATTAAAAAGTTGTATTGTGCAATTTTTTAATAAAAAAATTAAAGAGGCGGCGAAAAGCTTCAAAGAATATATAAGGACGACCTTGTGGTGGGGCTGAAGCGACTCTGTGAGATAGTTCGAGGGTATCGACGACAAGCCGAAAGCACGACGAGTCTGTTTTCTTCTTCCTCTGCAAACACGTCAAGGATTCCTCGCCATACCATACATTGAACCTACGGCTTCGTTCAGGTGTAATGTTTTATTCAATCTTCATACCACGGATATTATTATCCTTTAGGTATTGTTTGAGTTCTGGGTGGAGAGTTGAAATTTTCTTATCAATAAATTCTTGTACGAAATTCGCAATCCAATATTGGCTATCTGTGGGTGGTTCCATGTCGAAATCAAGGTGATCAATGTAGTCACTTGAAGAAACTAATGAAGATTCGATCATAAGAATTAAGACTAAGAAAAAGGATGCAGTGTATGATGTTCGGGTATTGATATTCTTTAAATGAATGTTTAAGTTCCTGTCGTTTGCAGAAACGAGATTGTGCCTAGCATAAAAGCTTCCGTTGTTGTGAACATAGTCATTTAATTTTTTTGTTAATTCTCCCCAATAGTCATCAAGACCATAATGGGAAATTATATGGTGGATATGACGGTTCTCTTTTAGAACCGTCATATAGTTTTTGAATTCTAGTTTTTTTTTAATTCCCCACGGTAGATCTACAATCTTATTGCTAAACCAAGCCGTTACCGCTTGTTCGTTTTCGGTAAGTGTGCAATTAAATGAAATATCCTCGAAACTGACAGTGTCCAGCTTTTCTATAGGAATCTCTGAAAAGGCGTCTCTTGAATTGATAATACTGAGGATATAAGCATATTGTATTAGATCATCCCTTAGCTTTCTGATCAAAGAATTAGCGTCTGAGAAACTACCAATAGAACAACAGAGCTTTATGCTCTTTAAAGTTTGGCCTGAACTTTCAATTAGAGATGTATTTAGCTCGTATATCTTGGTTCCCGAGAAAAAGGAAACAGTGTGTCCGTTCATATAGATTAGGTCAGATAAGCTATTAAAGAATTCGGCTAAATAGTCAATATCCTCCGAAAAGCTTCTGAATTCTTTGGAGTCAATTATTTGTCTTTCTTGTGGTATTTCCAAGGCCATGGTTTTATTGGGTTTGGTTTTAAAGATAGCGGAAGTTACCTGGAAACGCTGGTAGCTTAATAATTCTTAGGATCAATTTAGCTTGAATAATTTAATATTTCCTTAGTTTGCACTTTCCTATAATCAAAATTTTTAGAAGAAAAGCCTTAGAGTATGACCCTTCACCAGTACATCGACAATATCAACAAGCGTTTTATGCTAGGCAATGCCACAGAGCATACTTTTAGAGGAGACCTACAGCAACTGATCGAAAGCCTTGTTCCAGACATTCGAGCCACCAACGAGCCTAAAAGGCAATCCTGCGGTGCGCCTGATTATATCCTGACCAAAAACGATATCCCTGTTGGCTACATTGAGGCAAAGGACATAGGGGACAAAGATTTAGAAGGGAAGCGGAAGTCCACAAATAAGCAGCAGTTTGACCGCTACAAAGCTTCTTTGGATAATCTTATCTTTACTGATTACCTGGACTTTTATCTGTATCGCAACGGAGAACTGATCACCAAGATAAACATAGGGGAAATCAGCCCCAAGGGAATCCGGCCGCTGGTGGAGAATTTTCCCAGCTTCGAAAACCTGATCCGCGACTTTTGTACGCATGTAGGCCAGAGTATCAAAAGCCCCAAGAAGCTTGCAGAGATGATGGCAGCTAAGGCCAGACTGCTATCTGACATCATCGAGAGATCCCTCAACAGCGATGAGGATAAGCATGAGGACAGTACACTCAAGGACCAGATGAACGCCTTCAAGCAGATCCTGATCCACGATATCACTCCCAAGGGCTTTGCTGATGTGTATGCCCAAACCATCGCATACGGGATGTTTGCCGCCCGGCTGCATGATCCGACCCTACCTACCTTTAGCAGGCAAGAGGCCGCAGAACTTATCCCCAAGTCCAATCCCTTCCTTCGCAAGCTTTTTGGCTACATCGCCGGGCCGGATATAGATGACCGTATTAAGTGGGTGGTGGATAGTCTCGTGGAGATCTTCTTGGCCTGCAACGTGGAAGAAATCCTTCGTAACTACGGAAAGGCGACCAAAATGGAGGATCCCATTATCCACTTTTACGAAACCTTCCTGAGCGAGTACGATCCGAAGCTTCGCAAGGCTCGGGGTGTATGGTATACCCCGGCACCCATTGTCAATTTCATTGTACGTGCTGTAGATGATATCCTGAAAACTGAATTTGGGATGCCTATGGGATTGGCAGATACTTCCAAAACCCAAGTTACTGTCAATACTCAGATTGAAGACAAACGCTCCTCAACTGGCTATAAACAGACCGAAAAGGAGGTGCATAAGGTTCAGATCCTGGATCCCGCCACGGGGACAGGCACTTTCCTCGCCGAGACCGTCAAGCATATCCATAAACAATTCGAAGAGCAGCAGGGCATCTGGAGCAATTATGTGGAAAAGCACCTCTTGCCCCGGCTCAACGGTTTTGAACTGCTGATGGCGAGCTATGCCATGGCGCACCTCAAGCTGGATCTACTGCTGACGGAGACGGGCTACCGGCCCACCACCAACCAACGCTTCCGGGTGTACCTAACCAATAGCCTCGAAGAGCACCATCCCGATACCGGGACGCTCTTTGCCAACTGGCTCAGCACCGAGGCCAACGAAGCCAACCATATCAAACGCGACACCCCCGTCATGGTGGTGATGGGCAATCCGCCTTATAGTGGCGAAAGTGCCAACAAAGGCAAATGGATTATGGAGTTGATGGAAGACTACAAAAAAGAACCCGGCGGAAAGGAAAAACTTAAAGAGCAAAACTCAAAATTCATCAATGATGATTATGTTAAGTTCCTGCGGTACGGACAACACTTTATTGAAAAAAACGGCAGCGGGGTGTTGGCTTTTATAAATCCCCACGGCTTTTTGGACAATCCGACGTTTAGGGGAATGCGTTGGAATCTGCTAAAAACGTATGACAAAATATATACGATAGACTTACACGGAAATGCTAAAAAGAAAGAAACAGCACCTGATGGTTCTGCGGATGTAAACGTTTTTGATATTGAACAAGGAGTATCAATTAACTTTTTCATCAAAACAGGAAAGAAAACGGCAAAAGATTTAGGTAGGATTTATCACTTTGATTTATTCGGAAAACGTGAAGATAAATATGATTTTCTTATTCGAAATAATTTATCATCAACACCTTATCAAGAAGTAGTGTCTACCACGCCCAATTATTTTTTCAAGGCAAAAGACTTTGAAGAAGCAGTAAATTATAACCTGGGATTTTCTATACCTGAAGTTTTTCCTTTAAACTCTCTTGGTTTGTTAACCAAAAGAGACAATTTATCCGTGGGGTTTAATTCCAACGAGTTGATTTCTAAAATCAAATATTTTTTAGATGAAAATAAAACAATAGAAGAGGTTTGCAAGCATTACAATTTAGTTATAAAGGACAATGATAAATGGGATGCTACTCAATCAAGAAATTCGGTTTTACAATCTGAAGTAGCTGAACAAATTAGAGATTTTCAATACAGACCATTTGATAACAGAAAAGTTTTTTATAATCGCTTTTTCGTTGCCAGGCCTAACACAAAGGTGTTAGGACATCTTATTGAAGAAAATGTGGGTTTAATAATCTGTCGTCAAGGCCAAGCAGTTGGAGGTGATGAATGGAATGTAGTTTTTGCGTGCAAATATTTGACAGATCAAAATATATATAGGAGAGGCGGAGGAACAGTTTTCCCCCTTTACCTCTACCCGGAAGCCACTGCCCAGCAAACCATCGCCCAAACCGCCCAAAGAACCCCCAACCTTAACCCCGAGATCGTAAAGCAGATTGCGGAGGGCCTGGGGATTTCCTTTGTTCCCGAAAAGGAAGGAATAGGTGGCAATGTCTGCATGGCCAACCTGGCGGAAGTAAACCCCGAATACCGGAACTCTTTTGCGCCTATCGACCTGCTGGATTATATCTATGCGGTGCTGCATTCGCCAGCTTACCGGGAGAAGTACAAGGAGTTTTTGAAAATTGATTTTCCCAGGGTGCCTTATCCCAAGGATGCGGCCGTCTTTTGGAAGCTGGGCTGGCTGGGCGGGCAGATCCGCCAGATTCACCTGCTTGAAAGCCCCGTGGTTAGCCGCTACATCACCAGGTATCCTATTGATGGAGACAATGAAGTAACTAAGCCAACTTTCAGAGACGGCAAGGTATACATTAACGAAACCCAGTACTTTGACCAGGTGCCAGAGTTAGCATGGAACTTCTACATCGGAGGCTATCAACCTGCCCAGAAGTGGCTCAAGGATAGGAAGGGGAGAAAGCTGGATTTCGAAGATATCCTGCACTACCAAAAAATTATCGTGGCCTTGGCGGAAACGGATAGGTTGATGAAGGAGATTGATAAGTCCTCGATGTTTGGTAGTATGAACTGGTAAATTAATAGGTGAATGTAAGGATATTAGCTTTTACTAAAGTTGTTTTTCACCTTCCTTTTTCAGCAAAATGTAGACTCTATTTACTACCATAATAAGTGATAGTAAAAAGAGAGTCATTAAAAAATAATTAACTCCTATTATAATCCTTTTAAGCAACCAATCGTAACTAAATTTAGGAATATCTATTGTAGAAAGTAACAATGTTAATACTATTATGATTGAAGTTACAATACAGAAAGAAATATTAATATGAATTTCTAGGACAAATTTTTTCTTTAAATCATTGTTCTCCTTATTAGCATCTAACTCAATTTTATCAAATTGACTATAAATTATTGCAAGTAAGTTAAAAAGGAAGCCACCAAATATAGAGACTGCGGCAATTAAATTACCTAATTGCTTTTCAAATGTGAGGGCTTTGTAATCAAGTATAAATGCAATTGTTGATGGAATAATGATGAACAAAAAAATATCCGGTACAGAAATTCTATTACCTGGGGAATTTAAGCTTTTTAAGGTACCAAAATGGTCTTTTATTATGGAAAGTACATTTATTCTTTCTAACATTACACAGGTTGGATTTCTATGACATCATTTACTAATTCTTCACATTGTGAAATTAACGACTCAGTTGTGGCAATACCATTTTCAAAAGTTAATGAAGCGGTGACATCTATATCAGGTTGAATCCTTTTCCGATTTGCAATGTAAAAAGATTTATTTTTGCCATTTAATTCAAGTTCAAACTCGATTTCATCAAATTCCTCATCGATCCCTTGAATTTCAATAGTTTGGTTTGAGTGATTATTGTATAAATTATCAATAAGTGATTTAAAATTTTCTGGTAAGCTTGTTGAGGAACTCATAGAGGTTTTAAGCACGCCAGGGATTTGTGTTGGGTTACCACCGTTTCTATAGTATTCCTCAATAGAATTTGGTATTCTCCTTTTTATCAATTCCACCTTTTTCAGGTTTCCTAAATCCATCATTTTTCTATATACACTATGATGGACTACATTGTTTACTATTACTTTATGAAGCTGATAACCTTGCGACTTAAAATACTTGTTAATGGTTATACCGAAGACTGTTTTAATCCCAAATCTAGCTCTGCGTTGTAAAATTAACGAACCATAATTTCGACCAGTAGGAATATGTACATAGTAAAATAAATTTCTAAATGCGCCATGGTTTCTCTCAACGTTCCAAACACTCTCCCTGGATTCTAAATCTTTAATTTTATATAGTTCGCCACTAACTCCCGAAGAGAAGTATCCATATATTCTTCTATTAGCAATATCAACAGTGGGCGGAGCATCTAAAGTCAAATGTAATGATGTGGTTTGGCTCCTGTCAGATGTGCCGTCAATATTTTGAAAAATTGCATTTAGATAATCCTCAAATACTTTAAAGAAGTCATTAGACCCATTGAAGCGACTTAAAATTTGGTCATTATTGTTATTGTCTTGTATTTTTAGCAAATAGGTTGATAAGAAAAATTTTTCCATTTTTATTATTTAAAATTTGTTTGTAGCTGATTGGGATTTTGATTTAGGCAAAAGATAGTAATTATTTAATGAAAAGGGGGTTGGTGATAGAAATTTGTGTGGCTAGTTTGATCAACCGATTATGAATGCCCCAATTTTTATACCTACCAATAGAGATCAAGCAGGCGAGGGAAACGCTGGAGAAGTCCAGAGTGGTCAAAGAGGAGGAGCGAATGGATCCTGCAAAGGTGATCCCTGCGGATATCCATATATCCCATATTTATTGCTCTGATGAGCTCCGTAGCTGCCCACCGAATGCAATCTTGAAACGGGTATAACCCGTTCCTTTTTTATCCAATTTATATGACGCACACGCCTACCTACATGTGAAAGCACCCCTCCCTCACTTATTGGAAAAGCCCCCGGGGAGTACAAAATTCTTTGCAGTAATGTGAATCACAGATCTCGTGAAGAAAAAAATAAAATAGCGGATAACCGACTTAAGAAACCATTCTAAAGGTGGGTTGTCCGCAATTCGACAGGAGCCTATTCCAGGCCCTTGTCCCTCATCTTGACAAATTCATCATATCGTCGATAGATGGCGACACTGAAACCAATCAACATCAATACGGTTCCCGCCCACAATACATTGATATAGGGTTTGACCAAGGCTTTCATGACGATATAATCCTTTTGGTAGGTATTGACTTTGAAAACAAACTGGTTCTTTTCAGGCACTATGTTCTCTATTTCAATCTTTACCCCCAGATCATGGTCTACATAAGGGATCCTTCCGATTTGGCTTTCCCTGATGAGGAATATGGGCTCGAGATTGATTTCTACATCGTTGTCCAGTACGGTCAGCTTGGCCTTTACCGCGATATCCCCCTCCTGTAGTTCGTATCCCTCTACTTTGTCCAATACCTCACCCCCGCCGAAGTTGGTGACGAAATCGTTGATAAAGAACTGCTCCCCTGGGGCAACCTCATACATCTGATCTTCTTTCCACTCGGGCTCCTCATAATCATTGATAGCCGATACGTGGGTATAAAGATCCCGGCTGAGGAAATTCTTGGAATCCGGGGAGGAAATCAGGCCCATTGTCGGATTGGGCTGGGACATGGGATACAGGGTAAATTGATGTTCCTGGTCCTGATAATATTCCACCTTGAAGTAGCTGTTGTCTTGTAAGACAATTTCTACCGTGTCCCCTTTGGCATGATACAGTTTTTCATCGACGGTGATATCTTCCAGTGCGATGGCCTTGTTCACTTCTTCGAGGGAAAGCAGCTTATCTACCTTTACATAGCCGGGCACTTTTTTCACTTTTTTGTACCTTCCCCGGTAGATCACATCATAGCCTTTCATTTGTAAGGGTTTATTGATCCAAAGCAGGACATTTTCCTTGTTCAGTTCATCTTCCCAATCTTTCTTATAGGTAAGCCCGGACATATTGACCGAGATTACATCAGAATAGCCGGATGAAAACATGGTGCCGATAAGGACCATACCCAAGCCGATATGGGCTAGGGAACCTCCGGCAAGCTTAAAGGTTGATTTCTTGAGCAGCCTGATGAGGATGGTGGCATTGGCGACGATGGTAAAGGCGCCCGCCAGTACAACAATGATATAGGAAATATTGTAGACCTTGCCGAGGGTGATGATAATCGCGCCCACTACCAGGGAAATGATATAAGGGGTGATAAGGGCATTTTTCAGCTCCTTTTTGTCCATCTTGTTCCACCAAAAGAATTGGCCCACCCCGGTAAGAATGGCCAAGACGACAGCAAACCACAATTGGAACTTAGTATAGAACTCCACCTGATCGGCTGGGGGAGCCATATTGGATATCCCGCCAAACATTTCGATAATGGCATTGTATACCGGAATGGAAGTGGGAAGGATTACCTGAAAGGCCATCAGCCCCAAGGTGGTGGCACCGATAAATATCCAAAACTCCCTTGAATAGACGGAAGCTTCTCTTTCGGAGGTGGGAATATATTTCCAGGACCTTGCCGCCAGAAAGATCGCCACCACCGCAAAGAACATCAAGTAGATCAACAACTGTCCGGAAAGCCCCAAGTCGGTAAAAGAGTGCACGGAACTGTCTCCCAATATCCCGCTTCTCACCAGGAAGGTGGCATACAATACCAGGATAAAGGAAGCGATCACCAATACAATGGAAGTCTTGAGCGCGGTGCTGCTTTTCTTAAAGGTGATCATGGTATGGATAGCGGCCACCATGATCAGCCATGGGACATAAACGGCATTTTCTACAGGATCCCAGTTCCAATACCCCCCGAAGTTGAGGGTGACATAAGCCCAATAAGCGCCCATAATGATGCCCATCCCCAGTATCATGGCTGAAAATATCGCCCAGGGCAATGCGGGCCGGATCCATTCATGGTATCTTTTGGTCCACAATCCGGCCATAAGAAAGGCGAAAGGGACCAACGTAGATGCGTAACCCAAGAAAAGCGTCGGCGGATGGATCACCATCCATATGTTTTGGAGAAGAGGGTTCAAACCTGTACCGTCTTCGGGGACAAAGTCGGGGTTGATCTGGAATATCGGGGAATTGGACACGTCCCTCAGAAGAATAAAGGGGGAGCTACCCAGTTTAAGCTCTCCTATCACCACTCCTAGAATCATAGAGACCAGAAAAGCCTGTACAAGGGCAAAGACGACCATTACCGGGCCTTCCCATGATTTGTTGGTATGGATCAGAATCCAGCCTAAAACGACGTTCCAGAATATCCATAAAATAAAGGCGCCTTCCTGTCCTTCCCAGAAACTGGAAACCATATAATGCAGGGGAAGCGCTTTGGATGAATGGGAAAACGCATAAAAATATTCAAATCTTAAATTGTAGATAATATCAAAAAGTGTCACCGCAATGGCTAAACTGGAAATCCCGTGAACATAAAAGGAGATTCTGCTAAATCTCTTCCAGGACGGCTTATCAATTTCAGAAGCTACTGTATATCTGTAATAAGAGAGGGCCGTGACAAGGGAGCTTACGAATGATAAGATCACCATGAAATGGCCTAAGTTACCCACAAAGGTATTGATCATGATTTTTTAAGGAAAGTATTCAATATTAAAGCGAAGCGGATTGTACTTCGGTTTCCTGATATTTGGAAGGGCATTTCATCAGGATTTTATCGGCCACAAATAGCTGTTCATTTTTGTAAGCTCCTATTACCACCACCTGTTCGGCCCTGGCGAAGTCCGCAGGAACCGGCTCATTATAATATACTTGCTGCTCCTGTCCGTCACCGTCCACCATCATAAAGGTAAAGGAGGTTTTTTCCTCGCTTACTTCCAATCCTACTACGTTGCCGCCTTCATCTTTTTTCAATCCACCTACCACATGGATGGGATCATCATTGCCATTCATCGCCAAGGATTTGGCTGTGGAGAAATTTTCATAGGTACTGGCATCGCCAATCGACGTGATGATAATCATGATCGCAATGGCAATGACCCCTAAGCCCAAAATATGTCCTTTTTTCATATCGATAGTATTACTTTATCCGAATACGGAAATTTATCCGTGTAAGTTATTCTTAAATTGCTTTTCCAGCTTGGTGATCTTTCGGTCGGTATTCACCACATAAACCAAAATGCCGCCCAAAACAATCCCAATAATTCCAACCAGGACGTAAATTTTACCCTCAGCGCGCATGACATCAGCCATTTCAATACCGGTATTCTGGTAATCATCAGAGGTGATCTCGATCTTATCCTGGGCGATCGTATGTAGGCTTATAAGGAAAAGAAACGCAATTAACCACTTTTTCATTTATACTTGATTTATCAATTGATCTTCTAATTTTCTTTCCAGCCGCTTTTGTCTTACCCTTAAGGTACTGATCCATACGCCCAGCAATGTCCATCCGATAATCGCCGGGTAAAAGACCATTCTCAGCCCACTGTCCAAATCATAGGCATTGAATCCCGGATTTCCCCCGTTGCCCGGATGTAAGCTGTCCGTCATCCGGGGGAGAATAAAGATCAGAGGAATAAAAGCCGCAAAAGCAAAGATATTATAAACTGCGCCTATTCTTGCTCGCTGGTTGAGGTCAGGGAGGGAATTTCTCAGGATGAGGTAGGCAAAATAGATTAAAAGACCAATGGCAGCGGCATTTTGCTTGGGATCACCACTCCAATAGGCTCCCCAAGTAAACTTAGCCCAAAGCATCCCTGTCACAATTCCCAGCACCCCGAAAAGGATTCCGGCGTTGGTGAGTTCCAGGGCCATGTCATCGCTTTCAAGATCGTTGGTACGAAGATACCGGATGCTGTAGTAGACTGCGCCAACCAGCATAATGATCATCCCAAACCACATGGTCACATGAAAATGCATGGCGCGGATGGTCTCGTTGAGTATGGGCAGCCGCGGCACTTCAAAAAGAAGTCCGCCTATGAGGGTATAGGTCAGCAGCAAAATGGCCAGGATTTTCCACCAATAAGCTTTCATTATTGTTTTGGTTTGTTAAGCACAAAAATAAGGGATAAGTTCATCAATCCTCCCCTTTTGGGGCAATTATTCCAGAATAAGTGAAAGAGGGATGACAGTCATTATGAGCGGGATAGCTGTAGCTTCACTCAAGAAAATGATAAACGATTGGAGTTAATTCTCCAATTAAAGTAAAAGCCACAGAAACTCTCAACTTCTCCACAAATAGGGAAACAAAATATAGGAAGCTGCGCCTATGATCGCATTGATGGCCAATAGGGTGAACAGTTTATCCACGCTCAATCCCCGATCCAATCCATCAATGGCATGTTTGGAAATGTTGATGGCCAACAACAGAATCGGGATGATCAGCGGAAAACTTAAAATCGCCATTAGGGTGGCATTGTTGCCTGCCTTGGAAGCAATGCCGGAGACCATGGTAAGACAGCCGGAAAAGCCCAGTGCGGCCACCACCAGGTTTAACAAAAACAGGGGTTGATCCTGGATTGGATTTCCCATAATGATACCAAACACCAAGTAGCCCAACAAAGCCAATACCAGTGTCAGGAAGGAGTTATAGATGATTTTGGAAAGAATGATGGCTTCCGGGGAAGCCACCATGTAGTAGTACAGTTGTCGTCCCTGATGCTCCTGAACAAAGCTCTTAGCCACGGCGTTGACCGAAGAGAAGAGGATAATGATCCAATACAGTGCATTCCAGGTAGGGACGGAAAGGTTTCCCTGATTGGCACCGAAGCTCAGGTAGGTGATGAAGACCGCACTGACCACATACAGAAGGATGCCGTTGAGTGCAAACTTCTGCCTCCATTCTAAAGTCATCTCCTTTCTGATCAGCACCACAATCTCTTTCCACATAGGTCCGGCTTATTTGAAAGGATTGACATTCATGTTGTACCAGGCAAAGGCAAATTTGTCCGCCGCCTCATCCAGTATTTTGCTGGTGGGCTTGCCGGCTCCATGCCCCGCATTGGTTTCTATCCGGATGATTACCGGATGAGATCCTTCGTGGGCTTCCTGGAGATGGGCAGCAAACTTGAAGCTGTGGGCTGGAACCACCCGGTCATCGTGATCTGCCGTAGTGACCATGGTAGCAGGATAAGCGGTGCCGTTGTGTAGGTTATGGACAGGGCTGTAATTTTTCAAGTAACGGTACATCTCCTCGCTATCATCGGCAGTGCCATAATCATAGGCCCATCCTGCACCAGCGGTAAACTGATGGTAACGCAACATGTCCATAACCCCCACGGCTGGGAAGGCCACTTTGGCAAGTTCCGGCCTTTGGGTCATGGTGGCTCCGACAAGCAGCCCCCCATTACTCCCCCCGCTGATCGCCAATTTCTCTGAAGAAGTATAGCCTTCTCGGATCAAATATTCAGCTGCGGCGATAAAATCGTCGAATACATTTTGCTTCTGTAGCTTGGTACCCGCCAGATGCCATTCCTCTCCATATTCCCCGCCGCCCCGTAAATTTGGGACTGCGTATATCCCGCCGTTTTCCAACCAGACTACATTGCCAATACTGAATGAGGGCGTCAGGCTGATCGAGAATCCCCCGTAAGCATAGAGCATAGTCGGATTATTCCCGTTAAGCTCTATCCCCTTTTTATGGGTGATGATCATTGGAATTTTGGTCCCGTCCTTACTCTGATAAAATACCTGCCTGCTTTCATATTTCTCAGGGTCAAACTTCACTTCGGGTCGCACATAAAGCTCGCTCAGGCCGGATCCGATATCATACTTGTAGATCGTAGTAGGGGTGATATAAGACGTAAAGGAATAATAGAGATGTTCTTCATATGATTTGCCGGAAAAGCCTCCTGCAGACCCTATCCCCGGAAGGGATACGGTTCTTTCTTCTTTCCCCTCAAGATCGAATTGCTTTACTTCTGTAATGGCATCTTTTAAATAGGACGCAAATATTTTTCCCCCTGCGGTAGAAGCATCAAGTACGTTTTCCGTTTCGGCAATCACCTCTTGTCCCTGCGCTATAGCTGGATGGGCGATATCTATGCGGATGATTTTGTTATTGGGAGCGTTCAGGTTAGTATGAATATATAAAAAATTATCCCTACTGGTCAGCACATAATGGGAATTTTCCATGTCGCTGACAATCGGCACTATACCTTGCTCAGGATTTTCGAAATCCATAAAAAAGAGCTCATTACCAGTGGTGCTGTTGGCTGCGGAAATGACCAGGTACCGGTCGTCTTCCGTGACATAGCCTTCCACATATCTGCGGGGATTGTTATCATCCCCAAATACCAATTTATCCTGTGACTGGGGAGTGCCTAACTTGTGGTAATACAATTTATGGTTATTAGTCATGGCGGAAAGCTTGCTTCCGCCGGGTTTTTCGTAAGAACTATAATAAAAACCCTCGTCTCCCTTCCAGGATATGCCTGTAAACTTGGCGTCCGTTATTTCATCTTGCAACAGCTCTTTGGTCTCGGTATCCAACACATAGATATTTCTCCAATCGGACCCAGCTACGGACACCGCGTAGGCAAAACGTTTTCCATCCTTGGTGAACGCTGTTCCTGCCAAGGAGGTAGTACCGTCTTCGGATAGCTTGTTGGGATCAAGAAAAATTTCCTCCGTTCCCTCTTGGCCTTTCTTCCGGTAGAGCACCGCTTGATTTTGCAGCCCGTCGTTTTTGTAATAATAGGTATATTCCCCGTACTCAAAGGGAGCAGAGACCTTTGCGTAATTCCAGACCTCTTCCAGCCTCTCTCTGATCTTATCTCTAAATGGAATTTGCTCCAGGTAAGCAAATGTGACCTCATTTTGGGCAACCACCCAAGCTTTGGTGTCCTCTGCGTGATCATCCTCCAACCAGCGATAAGGATCTTCGACCTGTTCTCCCCAATATTCATCGATATGGGCTGACTTTTTTGTTTCGGGATATTCCAATGGTATTTTATTAAACTGATGGTCTTCACCTTCACATGCCATCAAGGCCGTCGTCATTATGCCAATGGCAAAGATTTGTTTATTGTTGATCATGTTGTTTCTTTTAGTAACAAGCACATGGTATGAAGACGAAAACTCCAAAAGCCGCACGGTGGCCCTGGCCATGTGTTTAGATTCCCAGTCCTCACCGCCCCTTTAGTCGATCCACTCAAAGCCCACATAAGGCACCAGTACGGCGGGCATCTTGATCCCTCGTTCCGTTTGGTTGTTTTCCAGCAGAGATGCTACTATACGTGGCAAAGCCAACGCACTGCCGTTTAACGTATGGGCGAGGGTGGTGCTTTTCTTTCCTTCCTCTTTAAACCGTAGCTTTAGGCGGTTGGACTGGTAGGTTTCAAAGTTGCTGACAGAACTTACCTCAAGCCATTTTTCCTGCGCGGCCGAGAACACTTCCATATCGTAGGTCAAGGCAGAGGTAAAGCCCATATCGCCACCACATAGTTTCAGCACGCGGTAGGGCAATTCCAACTTTTGCAATAAGCCCTGCACATATTGGCTCATACTTTCCAAAGCCGCGTAAGACTTGTCCGGATGGGTGATCTGGACAATTTCCACCTTATCGAATTGGTGTAACCGATTCAGCCCGCGGACGTGTGCGCCCCAACTTCCTGCTTCTTTCCTAAAACAAGGGGTAAATCCTACATTCTTAATGGGGAAATCACTCTCATTGACTATCTCATCCCTATAGAGGTTGGTAATCGGAACCTCTGCTGTGGGAATGAGGTAGAGATTTTGTGTGGCATCATAATACATTTGTCCCTCCTTATCCGGAAGCTGTCCGGTGGCATACCCACTGTCCTCATTTACCAAGATGGGGGGCTGAACTTCGTTATAGCCCTGTTTTAAAGCCTCGTCCAGAAAAAAATTGACAAGTCCCCGTTGCAACCTGGCTCCTTTACCCTTGTAAACAGGGAATCCGGCACCGGTAATTTTCGCTCCCAGTTCAAAATCGATGATGTTATATTTTTTAATCAATTCCCAATGAGGCTGGTTTCCTTCGTACAATTGCGGGATAGCGCCATGTTCCAAAACAACCTCGTTGTCCTCCGCTGATGTGCCTGCAGGCACATTTACATGGGGGATATTGGGAATGGTATAAAGCAGATTTTTAAGTTCTTCCTCCAGGTGGTCATAATCACCTTCCAAAGTCTTTATCTGGCTTTTGATATCTGCGGTACGCCCCTTGATTTGTTCAGCTTCCTCTCTTCTTCCCGCCTTCATCAATCCACCGATTTCCTTGGCAATACTATTGGCTTCGGCTTGTAACTGGTCTCTTTCTGTTTGAGTTTCTTTTCTCCTCCTATCTAATTCCAATATTTGAGAAAGCGTCTGTTCTGCCTCGGGAAAATTCCTTTTGTTCAAACCTTCAACAGCTTGTTCAAAATTTTCGCGGATAAAATTTACTTGTAGCATGATTAATGGCTTTGCGGGGTCAAAATTATAATGCGCAAAGATAACAAAAATTACAAGCAGTGCTTTGGGATAAAAATCAAGATTTCAGCGTATACCGTTTTATTTAGGAAAAAATAAATTTGCGATTTAATTTATGTTCACGTAATATTGCATATTCAAATATTCAAAATCCCCAATCCCGGCGATTTTATACCTAGCGAAGTCCTTTTTATACCAACCAATTTAGTCACTGTACTTACTTCATTTCACACCGAAATTACTTTCATACGCTTTTTATGTATAATATAGAAGAATTAAAAATCAGATTGCTTTCTGAATTAAAAGAGATAGCGGAAGAATTGGGCGTCAAAAACTTTAAAACGCTTAAAAAAGATGATCTCGTTTATGCAATTCTGGACCAGCAAGCCATCACCCCCGAAAAAGCCCTCCCCAAGAAAAAGCCTTCCAAAATAGAACTGGAAACACCAGAAACCGTTACACCGACGGAAGAACCCGCAGCTCCAACATCTTCCCCAGAAGCTGAAAAACCGAAATTCAAAAGGCAAAACGTCACAGAAACTCCAAGGGAACCGGAACAGGCAGAAGCCAATCCAAGCCCGGCGAGAGAGCCTAGAATTAAGAAAGATGCTCCCGTTGCCAAGCGACCGAATCCGGTAAAGGAGCAACCTAAAGAAAGAGCAGTCTCTCCAAGGGAAGAAGTTAAGGAAAGCCCAAAGCAGGAGGAAAAAAGAGCGGAAAAGGTGGTTTTCAGGGAGGCTTCCAAAACACCAAAAGAGGACGAAAATAAATCCCGCTCTTTCAGACCTAGAAGAAGGGCACTTGAAGAGGAAGAACTGGCAAAAATTGCTACTGAAAATTACCTCGAGCCAGAAAAGGAATATAGCAAAAGAGAAAGCTACAGAGAAGTAGAAGAAGGAAATACAGCCGAGACCATTCCTACTTTCAAAAGAAAGCCAACGATCAGCGTTAAGGATTTTGACGGCATTATAGAAAATGAAGGGGTTTTGGAAATCATGTCTGACGGATATGGATTTTTGCGTTCGCTTGATTACAACTATTTGGCATCACCTGATGATATTTATGTCTCTCCCTCCCAAATTAAGCTTTTTGGACTAAAAGTAGGTGATAATATCAAGGGACAAATCCGGCCTCCGAAGGAAGGGGAAAAATATTTTGCCCTTTTGAAAGTGGGAACAGTAAACGGAAAAACCACTGAAGAAATTAGGGATAGGATTTCCTTTGAATACCTCACACCTCTTTTTCCAGAAGAAAGATTAAACCTGACGACCAAAGCGGATAATTATTCCACCCGAATCGTTGATCTTTTTGCCCCTATCGGAAAAGGCCAAAGAGGAATGATTGTAGCTCAGCCTAAAACAGGTAAGACGGTACTCTTGCAAAGGATTGCCAATGCGATTGCAGAAAACCATCCCGAAGTTCATTTGATGATCCTTTTGATCGACGAACGTCCTGAGGAAGTAACTGAAATGGCCCGCTCCGTCAAGGCTGAAGTGATCTCTTCCACATTTGACGAACAGGCTGAGCGCCATGTCAAAGTCGCTTCTATGGTTTTGGAGAAAGCAAAAAGAATGGTGGAATGCGGCCATGATGTCGTAATTCTGCTGGACTCCATTACTAGACTAGCACGCGCCTATAACACCGTGGTACCTTCATCTGGAAAGATACTTTCCGGAGGGGTCGATGCGAATGCCCTACACAAGCCCAAACGCTTCTTCGGTGCTGCAAGGAATGTAGAGAACGGTGGTTCTTTAACGATCATCGCGACTGCATTGGTAGAAACAGGGTCTAAAATGGATGAGGTTATCTTTGAAGAATTCAAAGGTACCGGTAACATGGAACTTTCCCTGGATAGGAAGTTGTCCAACAGACGTATTTACCCAGCTATCGATGTACCGGGATCTGGTACTAGAAGAGAGGACTTGCTGATGGACAAAGAAGAAATGCAAAGGGTATGGATACTAAGAAAGCTGATGTCTGACATGACCTCACAGGAAGCCATGGAATTCCTGTTGCAGAGAATGAAAGGGACCAGGGATAATTCAGAATTCCTGATCAGCATGAACGGGTAATCATTCCCCATTTCAGATATAAGTACTTAAAGCTCCCGCAAATGCGGGAGCTTTCTTTTTGGCATACATCTTCTAGCTGACGCGGCGATGAAACGTTAGTGGCTACGTGTATTTTTTCAGGTGCCAGTTGTGTTTCCGTTATTTCAGAACAGTATCGCCCGCTTCCAAACAAAAGATTGAGCTGCTTATGGGAACCCACCATGCCCGAATTTAGACAGCCGATAGATACCCCTAACTTACCAGGAATCTAATAATGCTTGTTATAATTGACATAGTCCCTTTAAATTCTAATTGTCACATCCAATTCCTATTTATGGGGATAAGTTGTGTATCGCTATTGCAGATAAGGCAACCAGCCTCGTATCGCTTACCGAATTAAATGAAACACCACCACTTGAAAAATGTAGGCGCCAATAACAAAGGGATCATTCTGGGAAAACAGAACAAATACAATATCCTCGTGAAGCGTTCATAACATTGCCTGGCTAAGTGGAAAATAGTTAGAGATAAATGAAAAAATACCCTGTTTTGGGTATTTTTTTTTGATATGCAGTTCTCTACATTTGCTTCAGGGTGATTAAGCAACTTTTTGTACTTAAAGTTTTAGAAAATAGAAAGGGATAGTTTTTGATTAATTTTTTAACCCTTTTTTCTTTGCCTCAACCCGCTGGTTTCTGGGAGTTTTTCTGGTACTCACGCACCCACACGAAAGAGTTATTCCCCCTTGTAAACTGAATTAGCCAAATTATACCGCAGCTAAAAACTCGTTCCGTTCGAAAGTAGATCCAGAAACTTGGGATCAGTCTGTCTTTCTGGGGGGTTGATTTTTTTAAGCATAGATATTGGACAGCCTGAACAGGAAGAATTCTATGTTCGTCACACCCCGGAACTGTGCCCTGAACGCTTTGATCTTCGCATTGAAT